>Ga0155286_101_pt2 | contig 30951 bp, 28 predicted proteins | sample RifCSPhighO2_02_FD_106254 | JGI IMG/M metagenome (GOLD analysis project Ga0155286, IMG submission 106254) | Candidatus Nomurabacteria bacterium RIFCSPHIGHO2_02_FULL_33_12
AAACAGGCCCTGATCACGATAAACATTTTACTGTTGGCATATTCTTGGGGAATGAGAGAGTCGCCGAGGGCAAAGGCCATTCAAAACAAGAAGCCGAGCAAAATGCTGCACGAGGTGCATTAGAAAAAAAGAATTGGCTTGATTAAGAAGAAGTTATAAAGTAGAAAGTTTATAAAGTTATAAAGCAATTATAAAGAAAATCACACTATGATAATAAAATCTTTTGAAGACATTATGGTTTGGAGTAAAGCAAAGGAATTTGTTGTTTTAGTCTATAAACATTTTTCTAATATAAAAGATTATTCTTTTAGAGACCAAATTCAAAGAGCTTCAGTTTCAATAATGAATAACATTGCTGAGGGTTTTGAAAGACAAACAAATAAAGAATTAAGGAATTTTCTTTTTATTGCCAAAGGTTCATGTGGAGAGGTTAGATCTATGCTTTCTTTGGCTGTTGATCTAAATTATATTTCTTTAAAAGAAAAAGAAATTCTTAGTGAAAGGTCGATAGAGATATCTAAAATGCTTTCGGGTTTTATTAAAACTTTATAACTTTCAACTTTATGACTTTACGAACTTTGGAGATAAATGGTTTCAAGTCTTTTGGTAAAAAGTCTTCTATATCTGTAGATGCACCAATTACTGCAATTGTTGGGCCGAATGGGTCTGGTAAATCAAATGTTGTTGAAGCAATGCGATTTGTACTTGGTGAACAATCCATGAAGTCTTTGCGTGGTAAAGGCACTAGTGATTTATTATTCAAAGGTTCAAAATTAAGTAATGCTGTTAACAAACTTAAAGTTGAAATATTTTTTGATAATAAAAAAAGAAAGCTTTCATTATCGAACGATATTGGTAAAAATATTTCACTTGATTTTGATACTGTTAGCATTGCTCGTGAATTTTATGCTGATGGGCATAGTGTATATAGTATTCAAGGTAGCGAAGTAAGATTAAAAGATGTTACGGATTTATTAGCATCTGTTCATATTGGGTCATCCGGGCATCATATAATTTCTCAGGGTCAAGCCGACAGACTATTGACTGCCAGTGCAAAAGAAAGACGCGCAATGATAGATGATGCACTGGGTTTACGAATTTATGAAATCCGTATTCGAGATTCAATGCGCAAATTAGAAAAATCTAAAATAAATATATCCGAGATAATGTCCGCGAGGAGAGAATTGGCTCCACATTTGAATTTCTTGCGAAAACAAGTAGAAAAATTAAATGAAGCCGAAGAGGCTCGCAGAGAATTGTCGCGCCGGTATTTTCATTATGAAAAAAGTACAAGGTCGATAGTTTCTACTCGTCATGATTTATTAAATAAAGAATTATTCAATATTGAGACTGAGCTTACTTTATATAAAAATACTGATGAATCTCCTGAACCCGCGTTAGAGAATAATGAAATATCTAGTATCAAAGAAAGCATTGAAAGAATTAATGCTGAAAAGTCTGTATTGTTGCGCACTCGAGAATCACTAGAAAGGCAATTGGGGCGTACCGAAGGTTTGATCGAAGCTTTTCGTAAACCCCATGTTTCAAACAATTCTGTTGATCAGGATGTTGTTATATCAAGGGAAAAATTTATAAGATTTTGTGAAGAGATAAACAATGAACTTGAAAATGTTATAAATAATCCAACAACAGATTTTCATCTTATTTCTACAAGTTTGCGAGAATTAGGTAAAAAAGTAAAAAGCTTTTTAGATAACTACAAAGGCGTTTCTGGTAATACACAAGATAAAATAGAAAAACCTATAAATAGTTTAAGTGATAATAATGAAGAATTAAATCAAGCATTACAATTGGAAGATAGTTTAAAAAAAGAAATAGAAAAAAATATAGAATCGGTTAGGTTGTTGGATGTAGACGAAAAATTACAATTAAAAACATTGCAAGATAAAGAAATACAAATAAGATCAAGCGAAGCCGAAAAATATAAAGCTCGTGTTGAGAAAACAAGACTGTTGGGGGAGAAGTCAAAAGTAGAATCGGATTTAGAACGAATTTTGCAAGACAAGATGCTAATGGACGAAGAAAAGAAATTGTTTGAACCATTTTTGATTAATTCGCTTGACCATGCAGAAACTGATGCGCCATTGGGTAAAGAGGCCTTAGTGATAGAAAGAAGGGCTCTTGAGAGGCTACGCTTGAAATTAGAAGACATAGGAGGTGGATCTGGGGGAGACATAATTGCTGAATTTGAAACAACAAAAGAAAGGGATGAATATTTGAGCAAAGAGTTAGCAGATTTAAATAATAGTATAGAATCATTACTGAAATTAATTAGTGATTTGCGAGAAACTGTACGACTTGAATTTAGTAAAGGTATTGATAAGATAAATGTATTTTTTGCTGAATTCTTCAAACTCATGTTTGGTGGGGGAAATGCATTTTTGTCATTAGTTTCTGAACTTAAAAAAGATATAAAATTAGAAATAGATTCGTTGGATGATGAATCTTTAGATGATGATGAAGAAGAATCATTGTTACCCAAGTTTGAAAGGGGAGTAAATATTCATGTTGATTTGCCCAATAAAAAAGTTAAAGAATTAACAATGCTTTCCGGAGGCGAGAGATCTCTTGTGTCAATTGCATTGTTGTTTGCAATTTCACAAGTCAACCCGCCACCATTCTTGGTTCTTGACGAAACCGACGCGGCGCTCGATGAAGCAAACTCGCGCCGCTACGGCGACATGCTTGAAAAGCTCTCGTCCCACACCCAACTGATCGTTGTAACTCACAATCGCGAGACAATGTCGCGCGCTGGCACTATCTACGGCGTAACTATGAACTCCGACTCTGTCTCCAAGCTCCTGTCTATCGAATTCGCAGACGCCACCAAAATAGCGAAATAATAGAGCAAAACAGAGCAAGGAGAGGCCTTTTTTTATTGTGTTATTTCCAATTTTAAACACTCCATCTGTCTTTCAGACATCTCCCCCTTGGCAGGGGGCGAATTTAAGCGCCAATCATTGACATAAGATATAGACAATTAGTATAATAGGACTATTACTCGTAATTTAGTATATATTTTAATTTATGCATGAAGGTAAAACAGAAGATACAGGTGAGAAAAAAATAGATGGAACAGAAATTCCAGCAGGTGTTGGTGGGCAAGAGGATCCTTTTGCCACGGGTCGCGAAAGAATGGCCGCTATTAGTACAAAATTAAACAGTGTAAAGGAGAAAGTTTCCTCTTGGTTTACTAAAGCTGGTAGTTCAATATCTCGATTTTGGAATAAAACAAAACATTTTGGAGGTGAAGCAGTAGCTGCAACACTTTCCGCTCCAGAACTCGCTAAACAGGCCGATAAATATACAGATGAAAAAGCTCATGAGTTAGGCGTAGCTATTGGTGAAAAAGCTGTTGCCGCCACAGAATGGGTAGATGATAAATTTGATAAAATGGAACAAGGAGTAGAAGCCGGTTATGAATGGTCAAAAGATAAAGTAACTGCATTTGGTAATAAAATGAATGAAGGCCGTGATGCTGTAGGAGCTTGGGCTGATAAAAAGACTGACCAATTGAATGAATTTGCTACTGAAAAGAAAGAGCTTGTATTAGCTGTTGCTTCTTATGCAAAAGATAAAACTGTAGAAAAATTAGTAAAAGTCAAAGATGGTGTTGCTGATAGATATGACAAAGTTAAAGCTTATGGAGAAAATGCTTATATGTCCGCAAAAATGAAAGTTGCCGAAATAAAGCAAAAATATCGTGATGAGCAAAATCGAAAAAGATTAGAAAAAGCAAAAGCCGATTATGATGCTGAACTTGCACAAACTGTAGCTGATTTACAAAATGCAGAACAAGCTGAAATGGATGCAAAAAATATGGCTGAACAAATGAAGCAAAGAAAAGAAGCTTTGGCTGCTAAAATTTCTCTTATGGAAAACTTATCAATGGTTGCTTAATTAAATAAAATATATATGAATAAACAAGAATTTATAGATAAAATTACAAATAGTCCATTGAGTGCAGATAGAAAAAATAAAATATTAGCTTTATTGTCTTCCGGCGAATTAACTTTTGATATAAAAGAAGAAATAAAAGATATTATCCAAGAAGATATTGATAGTGATAATACTAGCATGTCCGATGCTGATAAAGCTGATATTGCTGCTTCAAATGTGCAAATGGAAACTGAATTATCTGCCGTTGAGAATGATTTAGCAGGGGATATGCAGTTTGTAGAAGCCGAATTGAACAGTCTTGAAGAGATGGTTAAGGAAGTTGATGGCATTGTTGACCAAGCAAATATAGAATCTTTACAGTCTAAAATACAAGAAATGTAATTTTTAGGGTAATTTCTAAAAAGCCTTATAAAATAGCATTAAAATACCCCTTTTGACTGTCGTCAAGAGGGGTATTGACTTTTATCTTCCAATATGCTATTATATACCTAAGACAAGAAAATTAAAAATTGAAAAAAAACATGATAGGAGTATTAGCAGCACTTGCTATTACTTTCTCAGCGCTCTACGCGAGTGCACAAAGTGCCCATAAGGTTAGTAATGTTCCGTATTCACTATTAGCTACCGGTAATTATGACAACACTGTTGTAAATGATGCTGGTAACACAGGCGAACAAATTGTAAACCTGATAGTTGAATGGTGTAAAATCAATGGACATGCAATGTCCGACACCGGGAATAAAACTTTCATTCTTACTGAACCGCATGAAAATACTGCGGCGAACAAACGGATGCTTTATCCATTCTATGACAGGACACCTTCGGGGCCCGCAATGGGATGGGAATATCCCTTGTTTAAAGAAGAGTGTTGCAACTTAGTTGCAGACTCTAGGAATGAAACTAAACTGGTTGAGCTCTTAAAAAAGTTCAATTCAGGAAACTTTATCTCCACCACTTGGGGGAATACAGGTGGAACCCCGAAAGGTGACGGGTCAAGCTCACTTAATAATAATCAAAATTTAAACAATAAGATACATATGGACACAATCCAAGTTTTAATTAGCGGTAGTGCCGCGGTGAATGCAGGAGCGACCAACGGCTCAGCAGGACTTCCATGGTGGGCAATATTATTGATAATTCTTGGGTCTCTAGCACTCATTGCGTTATTAATTTATTTTTTACGCCCACGGCCAGCCAGAGATTTCATTGCCCAACTTGAAGATAGCTGGGATGTGGAAGATAATGTGTTGAGACACAATCGTAGAAGAATTCGTCGGGCTGACGATTTTCAATCCGAAAGGAATGATTTCCTTTATGAGGAAAATCAACGATTGAATAGACTTTACACTACTCCTCCTAATCACGGTGGCGGTCACTAAAGAATTTTGCTAGTTTTTAAACTAGACTCCATTCAGGGAGAAAAAAATATACTGAATAAGTCAAAGGCCTACCCCACAAAGGAGGCCTTTTTTAATTCTTCTCTTTAATTTCCCAAGTTAAAATATCCTGCAAACGGTCAGCGACAAGCAGGGTGTAGTACTTGTATTTATTTTGTGTTATTATATTAAATATGACAAAAAGTAAAGTTATTGATTTTTGGATGGAAAGTAGTAAAAAAGACTTTGAAGTTGCAAATGGGCTTTTCAAATTAAAACATTTTCCCCAAGCTCTTTTCTTTTGTCATCTGAGTCTCGAAAAATTACTAAAAGGTTTAATTGTAAAACATACAAAAGAAAATCCTCCATTCAGTCATGATTTGGAAAAACTTGCTATCTTGACTGGATTTGAAATCAGTAAAAAATATTTTAATATATTAAATGAAATTTCTTCTTTTAATATTGCTGGAAGATATGGTGATGAAAAGTTTGAATTTTATAAAAAGTTTAATAAGAAAGATATTGTTGAAAAATATCTAAATCTTACAAAAGAATTAATTTTATGGCTAAAAAAAGAATCTCAAAAAAAATAATTAATATGGTTTTAGGTTATACACAAAGACTTTCAAAAGAAGAGGCTATTTTTATTGACAAGGTATTTATTTTTGGTTCAACTGCAACAGGGAAAAATAATGAAAAAAGTGATATAGATGTTTGTATTGTTTCTCCTTTTTTTAATGATAGAATTAAAGCAATTCAGTTTTTATTAAAAAATAGGAATAAAGCTGAAGTCATTTCAGGGCTTGAGCCAATTGGTTTTTCATCAAAAGACTTTTTAGGGGGCAGTTCTTTGATTGAAGAAATAAAAAATACTGGTGTTCAAATATAATTTTTATTTTTTAAATATTCTTCTCTTTAATCTCCCCACTTAAAATATCCTGCAAGCGGTCGGCGACAAGGAGAGTGTATGTGATGGAGTCGCCAAGAGATACACGGATTTTGTTGGGAGAGCAAATTACCATACCACCAGTTTCCGTATCAATGATTTTAATAACCATATCGGTCATACCCACAAGCATACCTGTGCGATTTGTGTTGATAGCATTTTCTAAAAATTCAATTTGTTTGTAGCGAATACTGGTTCGTTCGGCTTCGGTCGCTCTTTCTTCGCGTTCGCTGGCATGTTCGGCTGTTGCATGCAGTTCTTTGGCAGTATATGGAGTATTTTTATTCAATAGCATATTACGGACAATTCTATGTGCGACAAGGTCGGGGTATCGGCGAATGGGAGATGTAAAATGAGTATAGGATTTTAAAGCAAGCCCAAAGTGCCCACTGTTTATTTCACTATAATGAGCTTTGGCCTGACAACGAATAATCATATCATCGATAATTGGGGCAATGGGTAAATTGATTACACTTTTTTGGATATGTTTTAAAATGTCAGCTGATTTTTTAAAATGCGCAGGAGTTTTGATTCCAAGACCGCGTGCAAATAAAACTAATTCCATAACTGCGATTTCATTTGGGTCACCATGAACACGATACATACCTTCTTTTTTACCTACACCATTGTTGCGTCCGGCAATATGGTTAGCTGTAATTGTGTTAGCCAGTAGCATAAAGCTTTCTATTAGCATATGCGATGGGCTTGATTTCTCACGAATTATGTCTATTGGCTTACCATTTTTATCTAATACAAAACGCACTTCGTCACGGTTAAATACTAATGCGCCCCTGGCAACACGAGATTTTTCCATAATAATTGCAAGATCCATTAATATTCTTAGTTCTTTATATAGTAAACCTTTTTTATTTTTTAAAATTTCGTCAACTTCATTATAGGTAAATCTTTTGTTGGAATTAATTATTCCAGGTCCAATCCAAGTGTCTTTTATACTACCATCGTGTCTTAAAGTTACAACAGTACTCATAGTCAAACGGGGGACAGCTTCTTTGAGACTACACAAATCATTTGATAATTTTTCCGGAAGCATTGGGATACATCTATCAACTAAATATATTGAAGTTCCGCGACGATATGCCTCCAAATCAATTGCGTCGCCAACCGTGACATAGTGTGAGACATCAGCAATGTGTATACCTATTTCATATTCATTATTTGGTAGTTCTTTGAGAGATAATGCATCATCAAAGTCTTGAGCCGTATCCGGGTCAATTGTACATGTTGTAATATCTCGAAAATCTCGTCGTCCATCACGGATTGCTAAATCTTCATTCAGTGTTGGTAGTTTGTGTACAGTGTCTATCAAAGCTTTTTCGAAAGTTGGATTTTCTAAACTTTCCGACAATATTAATGCCATATCGGTTTCGTGTTCACCCCTGGTTCCATATGTATGTACAATTTCACCTTCTATATTTCCAGGTATAACACTTGACCATGAAGTTATTTTAGCCAATGCTGCCGTACCACATGTAGATATTCCTAAATGCCCTGGCTTTAAATAAACTAAAAAAGGGAATTGCTTTTTAATTGGTTTCAAGAAAAATGTTTTACCTTCACAATCAATAACACCGGCAATAACAGTTGTACCGCGTTTTATTATTTCTGTTACTTTTCCGGCTAGACCTTTTTTACCAAACCGCGGTGGAAGCATTTCTATTTTTACAGTATCGCGGTCAATTGCATCGGCTGTCATGCCTTTGGGTATGATTATCGAGCTATTGTCTGGCAGGTCAATAAAACCATTACCGGATTTACTCATTCTGATTTTGCCGGTTGTGGTTTTTAGTTGTTGGCTGTTAGGTTTTAGCTTTTGGCTTTTATTTTTTTGTTGCTTGTTTTTATTTATTTTGTTTTTATTCCCCTCTTGAGGGGTGGCTGTAAGCCGGGGTGGATGTTTCTTCATATATATATTCCATCCTACCTTATTTAACGACGCTTGACTAGGGATTAAATTATTGATACTATGCCACTATGTTAAAAATTCGATTACAAAGATTCGGTCGCAAGAATAATCCCGCTTTTCGCGTGGTTTTGACTGATTCTAAAAATTCCACTAAAAGTGGTAAATTCATTAAAATTCTTGGAAATTATGATTTGAAACAAAATCTTTTTACTGTAGATAAAGAAGAAGTTGTAAAACGCATTGCAGAAGGTGCTGGTGTTTCCGACACTGTTCACAACTTTTTAGTTAAACAGGAAATAATCCAAGGTTCAAAAAAGAATGCTTTACCAAAGAAATCAAAGACTGGTAAGCGTAAAGATGCCAAAAAAAGTTAATACATGATATAATTCGTGTACACTCTTAATAATGAGTTTTAGTAGAAATAAGTGTTAATAAATAATTAAATATGCAGAACGATCAAGCCTTTCTTGATTATATAATCAAGGCGTTAGTAGACAGTCCCAGTGATGTAGAAATTATTCGAACCGTTGATGAAATGGGGGTTCTTTTGACTCTTAGTGTCAATCCGGCAGATATGGGTAAAGTTATCGGTCGCCAAGGTAATACTGCCAAAGCTATTCGAACATTGCTTCGTGTTATTGGTATGAAAAGTAATTCTCGTGTAAATTTGAAAATTAATGAACCAGCTGGTTCTACACATGTGCATGCATCAGCACACGCACCAAGTGATACCGCTGTAATGGCAGATATACCACCTGCACCCGCATCAATGTCCGCTGACCCATCAAGCACAATGGACGAAGCATTAGCTGATTTTAAAAGTATATAAATTAGGTTCTAGTTGCTAGTGACTAGTTTCTAGAAGAAGTCTCACTTTATTGTGGGATTTTTTCTTGCATTTTTTGACTAGAACCTATAACCTAGTAACTAGAACCTAACTTTATGAATTTCCATATCATAACCTTATTTCCGGAAATGTTTGACTCGTATTTGGGCGAGAGTATTTTAGCGCGGGCGATTATGGAGAAGAAGATTAAGGTAAATTTTGTAAATCCGCGTAAGTTTGTTAGTGGTAAATATAAAAAAGTCTGGCCCGACGGTAACATATCACAACAAATAGATGAACGACCATATGGTGGGGGACCTGGTATGGTTATGATGGCAGAACCTATACTAAAATCTGTCGATTTTATAGTTAAAAAGTTGCAAGTTGAAAGTCTAAAGCTAAAAGCTAAAAGCAAACAGCTAAAACCTATCCTTAAGATCATAAATTTCTCACCAAGTGGTAAAAAGTTTGATACAAGTTATGCAAAAACAAGTGTAAAAAAATATACTGATATTATTTTAATTTGCGGGCGATATGAAGGTATCGATGCAAGGGTAAATAAAGTTTTGTCTAAATTTTATGGAAAAGTTGATGAAATTTCAATTGGTGATTTTGTTTTAACCGGTGGGGAATTGCCGGCAATGATATTAGTTGATTGCATTTCTCGACAGGTTGTAGGGGTATTGGGTAATTTTGATTCTCGAGAAGAAGAGCGTATCAGTAGTAGTGAAGTATATACAAGGCCAGAAGTTATAAAGTATAAAGTTAAAAGTTATAAAGTTCCAAAGGTGTTACTCTCCGGAGATCATAAGAAGATAGAAGAGTGGAAGAAGGGGAAATTCTAGTTATCCACAGTTGACTGTGAACGCTCGTTCACCTATAATTAGTTTAGTTGGTTTTAATATTATGAGTATAGATAAATAAAAGTTATAATAAAAATATGTCATTAGCTACTATTCCACAAGCATCAAGATGGGCAACAGATTATCTAAATAAAGAAATATTACCTAATAATATTTCTTATCTTGTTCAATATGGCAAGGTAAAAAAACATGGAGAGAATGGCTCAACTATGATTGATTTAGATGATTTAAAGAAATATTATGAATCTTATAATAATACACGTGAAGTAAGTTGGAAAAAAAATTTAGGTAATGATTTAAATTGGACACTTTCTTTTGATAATTTACGAGAGGTAGACACAACAAAACATGTTCATAGACTTCACCCGTACAAAGGGAAATATATTCCTCAATTGGTTGAGTATTTTATAGATAATCATACTGATTCTTTTAAGAAAGAGACCTATTTTAAGTCTGGGGATATTATTCTTGACCCATTCTTAGGTTCTGGAACGACAATTATTCAATCTTTAGAAATGGGTATTCACTCTATTGGTATAGATGTTTCAGAATTTAACTGTATGATTGCAAGTTGTAAGGCCACTTATTATGATGATGAATATTTAAAAAAAGCGATTAAAAAATTAATTGACTCACTTGATTCTTTTGAATATGATAATAAAATTCAAAATTTTGAAAAAGAACTTTTAGCTGAACTTGCTAAACTTAACTTGGTGAATTTTCCAGGTTCTGACTTCAAGTATAAAATTAATCAAGGAAGTTTTAATGAAAAGAGTTTTGCTATTGAAAAAGAAAAAGAATTTTTACCTATTTATCAAAAACTCCTCAAAAAGTATTCAATTAAGACAAAACAAGATAATTCTGAATCTTTTCTTGATGTTTGGTTTATGAATAATATTCGTCGTGAGATTGATCATGTATTCCAGACAATAAAACAAGAAAAGGATCTTAAGACGCGAAAAATGCTTGCGCTTATTTTGAGTAGAACAATTAGGTCATGTCGTGCAACTACGCATAGTGACCTAGCAACCCTTAAGGAGCCTCAAATTACCACTTATTATTGCTATAAGCACAAAAAAATCTGCAAGCCTCTTTTCTCAATAAAAAGCATGCTCAATCGCTATGCCGTTGATACCTTAAGCAGAATCAGGGAATTTAATAAACTACGTAAGTCTGTCCATTATTCTGTCTTAACTGGTGATTCAAGAGTTATAAATATTTTTGAAAAAATAGAAAAGCAAAATTTAGAATTTACTAAAATTTTAAAAAAACAGAAAATAGCAGGTATTTTTTGCTCACCTCCTTATGTTGGACAAATTGATTATCATGAACAACACGCCTATGCTTATGATCTTCTTGGTTTTAAGCGTAAAGACGATTTAGAAATTGGTCCATTATATAAAGGACAAGGATTAGAGGCTAGAAAGTCATATGTTCAAGGGATATCTGATGTATTAAATAATTGTAAAAAATATTTTAAAGATGATTATAATGTATTCCTTGTTGCAAATGATAAGTTTAATCTTTATCCAGATATTGCAGAAAAATCAGGAATGAAAATAGTAAATCAGTTTAAAAGACCAGTACTGAATCGTACGGAACGAGATCGAAATCCTTATTCAGAAATAATTTTTCATTTTAAATCAATATAATTTATGGCTTTAACAAAAGATCAAAAAAATAGAATAAGTGAAGTAGTTAAAAAAATTATGGTTAGTAGAATCGAAAGTTTTCCTAGTGATGAACTCAAGGGGAATAGAAATGCACCATTTCATGACGCTGTACTAGAGTGTTTTAAAAATCAATTTAGAAACTTAAACATAGAAACTTCAAGATTAATTGCTTTAACAAGTTGGATGCATGGATTAAATACATCACTTGGTTCAGGATTTGAAAGTATTGCACATATTTTATCTGGTGGTTATAAACGTCAATTTACAAGTGAATTTACTTTGAAAATAAAAGAGAGTCAATCTTTTATTATTGATAAAATACTTCGTGACCTAAAAGAGGGGATAGTAGAACCAAATTTAAAAAAAGAAAATAAATTACTCCTAACTTTTAATTCTAAAGAAAAAGAAATTAATTCCTTGGGATTTTCTGCTGATGTTTTTATTGAAAAGAAATCTGAAATTATTGCGATAGAAGTTAAATCAGTTAGACCAAATTCAGGTGAAGGTAGAGGAGAAAAACAAAAAATTCTTTTTGGAAAAGCAGCGTTACAAATGTTATACCCAAATCATAAAATTAAGTTTTTTGTAGGTTTTCCTTTTGATCCAACTTCACCAAAATCTACTGGATATGATAAAAAAAGATTTTTTAATTATTTAATTGAATTTAAAAAATTCTTTGCAGAGGATGAAATTCTTATAGCTTCTGAATTCTGGGATTTTTTAAGTGGGAGTAAAAATACAATGGAAGAAATACTTGGAGTAATTTCTGAAACAGTATCACAAATTCGAGGCTAGCCCTCCCCTTTAGCAAGGGAGGGTAATCGCAAAATTCTCCCCTTGTTAAGGGGGAGATGTCTAGCAAGACAGAGAGGGTGTTTATTTCTTGCAAAAAATAGTCTTTTGTGCTAGGCTATTTTTAGTGCAGATTGAGTTACGATTAGGGTGGCACCCCATTAAATGTAACGCCTTTGGGCAAAAAAATCTATTCTCATGCGAGATTGGTACAAATAAAAAATAATAATTATAACGGGGAATTAATTTCCGCGTCTTTTGGCTTTTTAATAGAAAAATTTAAATAATTAAAGATGAGTACTACACACAATACACGCGTTAAGAAAACTTTTTCACGGTTCAAGACCCCTTTTACCCCATTCCCATCATTGATTGAAAATCAATTGGTATCTTTTGAATGGTTAGTTGAAAAAGGATTGAAAGAAGTTTTCAAAGAATTTTCACCAATTAAAGATTATTCTGGGAAAAAGTTTGAACTTGATTTTGTTTCATTTTCTTTGTCCGAACCAAAAACTACTGAAGAAGAAGCAAAATTCAATCAAGTTACTTATGAAGGGCAATTAAAAGCCCGAGTAAAGTTAACTAATAAATCTATTGATAGTTCTAAAGAACAAGAAATATTTATGGCTGATATTCCACTAATGACTGCTCATGGAACATTTATTATAAATGGTGTTGAACGAGTCATTGTGCCACAACTTGCCCGTTCTTTTGGTGTATTTTTTACAGATCAAGATTTGAAAGGCAAAAGATATTTTGGAGCAAAAATAATTCCGGCTCGTGGAGTTTGGATTGAAATTGATTCTGAAGTTGATGGTGGGTTGTATGTTCGTATTGATAAAAAAAGAAAATTTAATGTTGTAACATTACTTCGTGCATTAGGATTGGGCACTGATGAAGCTATTTTGGAAGCAACTGGTAAAAATGCAAAATTAAAAGAAGTATTGAAAGTTTTAATTACCAAAGATACTTCAAAAAATCAAGCAAATGCATATTTGGAAATATATAAAAAACTTCGCGATGGAGATTTAGCAGACGAAAAAAATGCGCGAGAATATATTGAAGCTATAATGTCTCCTGAGAGATATGATCTTTCTCCTGTTGGAAGATTTAGATTTAATAAAAGATTTAATAAATCACAAGATTCAAAAGATCTTGAAGTTCGGACATTGTCATCTGATGATGTAATGTCTATTTTATCTCATATAATTGAGTTAAATTTGACACCTAATGCAAAAAGTGATGATATTGATCACTTGGGTCAAAGACGAGTTCGTTATGTTGGGGAAATGCTTCAACAAAAAATTCGTGTTGGTTTTACACAAATGAAAAGAAATATTCAAGATAGAATGTCAACAATTGATATTGATACAACATTACCAGTTCAAATTCTTAACCAAAGACCACTAGAAGCTCGTATAAAAGAATTTTTTACAACTAACCAATTGTCTCAATTTATGAACCAAGAAAATGTCCTAGCAGAATTAGAGCATTTGCGAACACTTTCTGCGCTTGGTCCTGGTGGTCTTACACGCGAGAGAGCAGGTCTTGAAGTTCGTGATGTACATACATCGCACTATGGACGTGTATGTCCTATCCACACCCCAGAAGGTCCAAACATTGGTTTGATTCTTCATCTTGCAACATATGCGAAAATTAATGAATTTGGAATTATTGAAACTCCTTATGTAAAAGTTGTTAAAGGTAAAATTACTGGTGAGATTATTTATCTTAATGCTCTTGAAGAAGAAAGGGTTGTTATTGCTCATGCTGGTCTTAAATATGATGATAAAGGAATGATTGTGGATGATTTTGTAGAATCTCGTATTTGTACATCACCGGGGCTTGCTCGCAGAGAAGATGTTGATTTCGTAGATGTTGCGCCCAATCAAGCTTTTTCTCTTGCTACATCTATGATTCCATTTTTGGAACATAATGATGGAAACCGAGCATTGATGGGATCAAACATGCAAAAACAAGCAGTACCTTGCATAATTCCAATGGCACCATTGGTGGCAACTGGTATTGAAGCCTTGGCAGGACGTGATTCTGGACGATTGGTATTGTCCAATACCGCGGGGACTGTGACATATGTTGATGCTAAAAAAGTTATGATTAAAGACAAAGAAGGTAAAAATCATACATATAGTTTAATTAATTTTTCTCGAACAAATAATTTTAATGTTGCTCATCAAAGACCAATAGTTAATATTGGAGATACTATAAAAGTAGGAGATATTTTAGCGGATACAAGTTCAACAGTAAATGGTGAAATTTCTCTTGGACAAAATGTTCGAGTTGCATTTATGACATGGAACGGAGCAAACTTTGAAGATGCGATAATACTTTCCGAAGATTTGGTTCGTCGTAGTATCTTTACTTCTATTTACACAACAGAATTTGTTTGTAATGTTCGTGATACAAAACTTGGTCCCGAGCAAACCACACGCGATATTCCTAATGTTGGTGAATTAAAATTAAAAGATTTAGACGAAGATGGAATAATTCGTATTGGAGCCGAGGTTCGTGAAAATGATATTCTTGTTGGTAAAATTACTCCAAAGGGTGAGACTGAATTAACTCCTGAAGAAAGACTTCTTCGTAGTATTTTTGCAGAAAAAGCTCGCGATGTTAAAGATACATCATTGCGTCTTGAGCATGGTAAAAAAGGACGCGTTGTAGGAATAAAAATCTTTTCTCGTGAAGCAGGAAATAAATTAGAATCTGGAATTTTAAAAAGAATTATTGTTGAAATTGCACAAGTTCGTAATATTTCTGTTGGTGATAAATTGGCAGGTCGTCATGGTAACAAAGGTGTTATCTCACGAATTTTACCTATTGAAGAAATGCCATATATGGCTGATGGAACACCAATGGAAGTTCTTTTGACACCACTGGGTATTCCTTCTCGTATGAACTTGGGACAAATTTTGGAATTACATTTAGGACTTGCTGCGGAAAAATTAGGTTATCAAGCAATTGTTCCACCATTTATGTCGGCAACAGTTGATGAAATTCAAAGTGAACTTGTCAAAGCCGGCATGCCAGAATCTGGTCGCGTAACACTATATGATGGACGAACTGGTGAAGCTTTTGAACAAGATATTGCAATTGGTATGAAATATATGTTGAAACTGCACCACATGGTAGAAGACAAATTACATATGCGTGCAATTGGGCCATATTCTTTGATTACACAGCAACCATTAGGAGGTAAAGCACAATCCGGAGGTCAAAGATTTGGAGAAATGGAGGTCTGGGCGCTTGAAGGTTATGGAGCATCACATATCTTACGCGAAATGCTTACAGTTAAATCTGATGATATTCAGGGCCGTTCACAAACATTTGATGCAATAATCAAAGGCAATCCAACTCCTGAACCACATTCACCAGCATCATTTAATGTTATGTTGTCATATTTGCGAGGTCTTGCATTGGATGTTGATTTAAGAAAAATGTCAAATGATATTGATGATGATATAGAAGCTGAAGTAGCACCTGAAGTTGAAGAAGTAATTAGTGAATTGTCGAATAATTTAGAAGATACTAACGAGGCGCAAGCTTAATTTATATGAGTACAAAAACATTTGATACTAAATCATTCGATTACATAACACTTCGTTTAGCTTCACCAGATAGAATGCGTGAATGGTCATTTGGTGAAATTACAAAACCAGAAACTATTAACTATCGTACAGGCCGAAGTGAACGCGGTGGACTTTTTGATGAAAAAATATTTGGACCAGAAAAAGATTATGAATGTTACTGTGGTAAATATCGCCGTATTCGTTACAAAGATATTGTATGTGAAAAATGTGGAGTTGAAGTAACACGAGCAATAGTTAGACGAGAAAGAATGGGGCATATTGAATTAGCAAGTCCTGTTGCGCATATTTGGTTTTTAAAAGGTGTTCCATCTCGTATGGCTCTTGTTATGGGTATTACGGGTGGAGATTTGGAAAAAGTTATTTATTTTGCAGGTTATATTGTAACAATAGTTCATGAAGATGCAAAAGATGAAATTAAAAAAAGTCTTGAAAGTGAATATAAATCAAAAATAAAAACTGTAACCGATGAAGATTCAAAATTAAAATTAAAAGAATTATTCTCACAAGCACAATCCGATATTGACAGCATTGTTCAGGGTCGCGTTATGAATGAACTTCAGTATCATCATTTTTCATTAAAATATGGAAGTTGTTTTGAAGCCAGTATTGGTGCCGAAGCAATTTTTTCTTTGTTTAAAAATATTGATTTGGAAAAATTAAAAAACCAAATTGAAACAAGTTTATTAAAAGCAAAGACACTCGAGCGGGAAAAATTAGAAAAGCGTCTTACACTAATAAGAGCATTACTTCACTCGCATTCTCGTCCTGAATGGATGTTTCTTTCTGTAATTCCTGTAATTCCACCAGCACTTCGTCCAATGGTTGCACTTGATGGTGGACGACATGCCACAAGTGATATTAATGATTTATATAGACGGGTAATTAATCGTAATAATCGTCTTCGAAAGTTGATAGAAATTTCTGCACCAGATGTAATTTTGCGTAATGAAAAAAGAATTCTTCAAGAAGCAGTTGATGCATTGATTGATAATTCAATGGCAAAACAAGATGGGGCTCAAGCAATGAGTCAATCTCAAAAACGAGCATTAAAATCATTAGCGGATAATTTAAAATCAAAACAAGGATTGTTTCGTGCAAATTTGCTGGGTAAACGCGTAGACTATTCAGGACGTTCTGTTATTGTTGTTGGTCCTGATTTAAGACTTAATCAATGTGGGCTTCCAAAACATATGGCATTGGAATTATTCCGTCCATTTGTAATTGCAAAATTAATTGAAACAGAATTAGCATATAATATTCGTGGGGCAAATAAATTAATTGAAGATCAAATTCCAGAAGTTTGGGCAATATTGGAAGATGTAATTAAAGGTAAATATGTATTATTAAACCGTGCTCCAACATTGCATCGTCTTGGTATTCAAGCTTTTATGCCAGTGTTAATCGAAGGTAATGCTATACAATTGCACCCATTAGTTTGTACAGGATTTAATGCTGACTTTGATGGTGACCAAATGGCGGTATATGTTCCATTGTCTGATTTAGCACAAGAAGAGGCGCGTGAATTAATGGCTGCAAATAAAAACTTACTTAAACCACAAAATGGTGAACCAATTACTGAACCTAAATATGATATGGTGTTGGGTGCATTTTGGATGACTAAAGAAGTAGATGGAGAAAAAGGTGAAGGTATGATTTTTGCATCACCAAATCATGCTATCATGGCTTATGATTTTGGGCATGTTACATATCGTGCAAAAATTAAAGTTTTACCAACAAGTAAAGAAAAATATGCAGAATTCAATGGAAAATTATTTGAAACAAGTGTTGGACGAATTTTATTTAACAATATTTTGCCAGATACATTTCATTTCTTAAATAAAGAAATAAATAAAAAACAAATTGGTACACTTATTGATGATTTAATATTTCATTATGGTATTGATACAACTGCATTATTCTTGGATAAAATTAAAAGTTTTGGATTTAAATATTCAACATGTACTGGTATTACTTGGGGAATTGATAATGTTCAAGTTCCAGAAGAAAAAGTTGAAATTGTTGCTGGTGCTCGAGTAGAAGAATTAGTCGTGTTTGAACATTTTCAAGATGGTCTTTTATCAGAAGAAGAAAGATATAGAAAAGTTCTTGAAATTTGGGAACGAGCTAAAAAATTAATTGAAAAAGCTATTCCAGCAACCTTAGATCCAAAAGGATCAACTCATGATCTTATAATGTCTGGAGCCAGGGGTAACATGGGATCATTGGTTCAAATGTGTGGTATGAAAGGTTTGATTGTTAACACAACAGGACGAATTATTGATTATCCTGTAGTTTCATCTTATATTGAAGGGCTTTCTCCAATCCAATATTTTATCACCACTCATGGATCTCGTAAGGGTTCTGCTGACACTGCACTTAATACTGCTAAAGCCGGATATTTAACTCGCCGTCTTGTAGATGTTGCACAAGATGTAGTTGTAACAGAACAGGATTGTAAAACTAAAGAATACAAAACAGTTAAAACAGAATTAATTGGCGGTACAGAAATTCCACTCCTTAGACAAGTTCGTGGACGAGTATTAGCAACTGATTTAAAAGATAGTAAGGGTACGATTTTGTGGAAGCGTAATACTTTAGTAACTAAAGATATTGCAAATGATATTATTAGTACAGGTATAATAGAAGTTCCAGTTCGTAGTCCCTTGTTTTGTAAAGGCCGATTTGGTGTATGTCAAATGTGTTATGGAACAGATTTGGGACGAAATTCTATGATTGAATGTGGTCAAGCAGTTGGAATTATTGCAGCTCAAGCTATTGGTGAGCCAGGAACACAATTAACACTTCGTACATTCCATGCCGGAGGTGTTGCCGGAGGTGGAGATATCACGCAAGGTTTACCTCGTGTTGAAGAAATTTTTGAAAGACGAATTCCTAAAATTCCAGCTATAATTGCGCGTGTTGCTGGTGAAGTATTAGAAGTTAAACAAAATGGTACAGATAAAATTATTGTTGTACTTTGTGATGAAAAAGGAACAGGTAAAAATGGATCAATTGAATATGTAGTTCCAGTTCGTCGTAATCCAAAAGTTGTAGCTGGTCAAAATGTTACAGCTGGGGAATTATTAACTGATGGATCAGCTGATATTAGTGAAATATTCAAATACGGTGGGATAAGAATGGCACAAGAATATATTGTTCGTGAAATTACAAAAGTTTATGAACTTCAAAGTGCATCAATTGACCATAAACATATTGAAATAATTATTCGCCAAATGTTTTCCCGTGTTCGCGTTAAAGAAACAGGTGATTCAACATTGTCACCTGGTGAAATTGTTGAAAAAGCTGAATTAGGAGAAGAAAATATGCGTCTAGAATATGTAAATGAAAAAGTTGCTAAAGGAGATACTTTAGTTCTTGGTATTACAGAGGTTTCTTTAACTGCAAAATCATGGCTTTCTGCTGCTTCTTTCCAAAATACTAATCGTGTCCTTATTAATAATGCAGTTAAAGGAGGAGTTGATAGACTAAGAGGCCTAAAAGAAAATGTTATTGTTGGACGACTTATTCCAGCTGGAACAGGTTTTCGCGAAATTAGTGATGAAATCATTATTGATGATGAAACCGGGGAAGCACTATAAGAATAATATAATATAAATATTATGAATGGTAGTCATGTAGAAGAAATAAAATCTAGACTACCAATAGATGAAATTATTGGTGGTTATTTGACATTGGAACAAGCTGGAAAATATTTACGCGCAAAATGTCCATTCCACAATGAAAAATCAGCATCATTTTATGTATCACAAGACCGCGGAACATATTATTGTTTTGGTTGTGGAGAAAAAGGTGATATTTTTTCTTTCATTGAAAGATATGAAGGTTTAGATTTTAAGGGAGCACTTCAAATGTTGGCTACTCGTGCTGGTGTGGTCCTTAAACCAATTTCGATAGAATCTCAAACTAGAATAGATCAATTGTATGCATGTCTTTCGTCTGCAACAGAATTTTTTGTGAATAATTTAAATAAAAATTTAAAAGCAAAAAAGTATTTAGAAGAAAGAGGTCTAAATGAAGATACAATAAAGAAATTTAAAATAGGGTATAGTAATGATGATTGGTCACAATTGTCTGATTACTTATTACAGAATAATTTTAAAGAAGAAATAATAACAGCTTGCGGTTTAGCTATAAAAAGTGAAAAAAATATATCAGAAGGTAAACAAAATATTTATGATAGATTTCGTGGAAGAATAATGTTTCCTGTGGAAGATTCATCAGGGCGGACAATTGGTTATAGTGCGCGAGTATTGCCAGAGCTTGATGACGGTAAATCTGGAAAATATATTAATTCTCCAGAGACTGAGCTTTATCATAAATCTTCCGTTTTTTATGGTTTTTCAAAAGCAAAGTCTTATATTCGTAAATATGATTTCTCAATTTTAGTTGAAGGTCAATTTGATGTTGTATTATCACATCAATTTGGGTTTCAAAATACTGTTGCAGTTTCCGGGACTGCATTTTCAGGAGATCTTGAAAACCAAGCTGGAACGCCAACCCATTTAGGTCTATTATCGAGATTATCAAAAAATATTATTTTAGCATTAGATAATGATGATGCCGGGGAAAAAGCACAAATTCGAATAATTCATGAAGCATTTCCGTTGGGAATATCTATAAAACTTTTAAAAAGTTTAGAAAATAATAAAGACCCTGCGGATGTATTGTCAGGAAATGATGGAGTTTCAATTTGGAAAGATATTTTAAAACAATCATTGCATCCTATTGAAGCATTATCTAAAAATATTATAAATAAAAATAAAGAAAGAAGCTCTCAAATAGAACAAGTTAAAAAAATAATTTTACCAATAATTTCTATTATGCCAAGCTCTCTTGATATGCACGAATCCGCAAGGATAGTTGAAAAATATTTTTCTTTACCCGCTGATTTAGTAATGCAAGATCTTAAGAATTATATAGTAAAAAATAATATAAATAAAAATCTTGTAGAAAATAATGAATACAATAAAGAAGATAATATTAAAGAAAAATTTTGGGGATTATATTTTGCCTCGAGAATACCAGAGACCGTAGCGAATAATTATAGAGACTTATTTAATGAATTTTTTGAAAATAAAATTATAAAAGATGAAAAACAGTTTGAAGGTGAAAAAGATATTTTATCTATGAAGATGGATATAGAATTGAACAAAAGTTCTAATCCCGATATTTTTGTAAATGACATTATATTACAATATGAAGAAAACATATTTCGTGATATATTAAAGAAAGTTAAAGAAGAAATTCTCCTCGATCCTGATAATATAGAATTAATTACCAAAAGTCGAGATATCCAAAAAACATTAGAAGAATTAAAACAAAAGCGTCGTAATATATAATTTATATGTCAAAAAAAACAAAAAAAGTAATTGCTAAACCTGCCCGCAATGCTCGTCGCACAGCTTCCGCAGGCAAGAAAATAATTTCTAAACCAAAGAAGAAGGTTGTTAAAATTGCTCGAAAAAAGGTTGTACCTGCCCGCAATGCTCGTCGCATAGCTTCTGCAGGCGGGAAGAAAGTAATAAAAAAAGTAATTAAGAAGCCTATTAAAAAAGCTATACAGAAAAAAATCCACCCCGCCTTAAAAAAGGCACCCCTGTCGAAGGGAATTAGACCAATTAAAAAAGCTGAAACAAAGAAAGCTCTTCCAGTTAGTAAAAATAAAACTCTTGTAGAGCAAAAAAAAGAAATGCTTTTAATAAAAGGTAAAAAGCGTGGTTTTATTACATACGATGAAATTTTGAAAGAATTTCCAGATATTGAACACAATATTCCACTGCTTGATGAATTGTATGATTTATTTGGATCAATTAATATTGATGTATTAGAAGGTGGCAATTTACTTGATTTAGATACTGATGCTTTAAAAGCAAATGACAAAGTTTTAAGAGATGTTCCAAGTTCTCAATATGATTCTATTCAAATGTATCTTCGTGAAATTGGGCAATATTCACTTGTTACTGCCGCTGACGAGCGAGATTTAGCAAGACGCATTGCACTGGGTGAAGCCGAGGCAAAAAATATTTTGGCACGGGCAAATTTAAGACTTGTTGTTTCTATTGCAAAAAAATATGTTGGGCGAAGTGCTGACTTGTCATTACTTGATTTAATTCAAGAAGGAAATCTTGGTTTATTTAAAGCCGTAGAAAAATTTGATTGGACAAAAGGTTATAAATTTTCAACTTATGCTACATGGTGGATTCGTCAATCCATAACTCGTGCATTGGCTGACCAATCTCGTACTATTCGTATACCAGTTCATATGGTGGAAACAATTTCGAAATACAAACAAGTCGTTCGCAGACTTGGTCAAGATTTAGGCCGTGAACCAATGCCGGAAGAAATCGCAACCGAAATGGGGATAGAGGTGGATAAAATTCATATGATTCAACAAATCAACCAAGATACTGTATCGTTGGAGCAACCAATAGGGGACGATGAAGATAAATCAGCTCGAGGAGATTTCATCGCTGACGACAAGATTCTTCGTCCTGATCAAGAATCATCAAGAAGAATACTACAAGACCAAATTCGTGAAGTTTTGGCGGAACTTTCTCCTAAAGAGCGCCGAATATTAGAACTTCGTTTTGGGTTATTAGATGGTGTACAACATACATTAGAAGAAGTAGGACAAGAATTTCAAGTTACTCGTGAACGAATTCGTCAAATTGAAGCCAAAGTTCACGAAAAACTCCGCTCACACCACAAGATAATTCGCTTAAGAAACTATTTTGATTAGGTTATGGATAAAAATTTTGATAATTGGAACAATGTAAAAAAAGAACTTTCCAAAAAAGAGGAGAAATTCTTTTTTAAAGATGGTGAAATTTGGTGGGTTTCAGTTGGTCAAAATTTAGGTACTGAATCTTATGGTAAAGGTGATACTTTTAGAAGACCAGTCTTAATTATTAAAAAGTTAAGTGGTGATTCTTGTATTGTTTTACCTTTAACTTCTAAATCAAAAGATGGATCATGGTTTATTGATATTACTTTTCAAAATGAAATAAAAAGTGTATTACTTTATCAAATTAAAATGATGCATACTAAAAGATTTCAAAGACGATTAGGAGCATTAGATGAGGCTGATTTTAAAAGGGTAAAAGAAAAACTCAAGGTTTTACTTGAGCTTACTTGATATCATCACCCTGCATAAGCAGGGATCGGTGGGAAATCCCCAAAAGTAATTATATTATATCATAACCCAATTTTTATGCAAGAAACCAAATCATGCCAAAACTGTAAAAATGACTTCATAATCGAGCCAGATGATTTTGCTTTTTACGATAAAATAAAAGTTCCACCACCAACATTTTAGATTATAAAATAAAAATATGGTAGAATCATAATTATGGAAATACAGATTTTAAATGACAAAATAAATATCGAGGAAGTCAAGAAATTGGCTGATTTTTGGTATAGTACAATGATAAAAGGTTGTGTTGATATTGAAAATGAGAAAGTAGCTATTGGTGGGGATTATCACATTGAGTCTTCAGAAGTACTTACAAATGTTGGTTCAAAAATTGAAAATGTCTGGGGTTTTAATATTCGTTTTGAAGAAAACCCAGATGGTGTACTTGAATTTGATTCTATGGTAAATATTAAACCCAATATTGGCAATCGTTCACGAAGTATATCTAATAGTGAAGTTATAGATAAAGCTAGTATTATTATTAATAAGTTTATAGAATTAAAATAATATGGAAAAAAATTCACTTTTTTATATGGCAAATTTGTATCCTGAAATTGGGAGAATGTATTCTTTTTTAGATAAAGAATTATTGGAAGCAAGTCAAAATGCTCAAAAACGAGCACTTGATATTACAGATCATATTTTGTCTTTTAAAGATATAAAACCTGCTGGGAGAGAAGAATGGGGTGTTATAAAAAATTTTATTCTTGGATATGATAAATTAGATAATTATGAAAGAGAGATTTTAGAAAAATATGCAGAACCCTTTTCTTATAAATTTATGAATCAATATTCTTTATCACATTAAAATTAAAAAATCTTTTACATATTGTAAAAGATTTTTTAATTACTATAAATTTTACTTTAGCATTTTTTCTATAACAGAAGCGAGGATTGATGGGTCAGCGCCGATGTGGACAGCTTCACCAGTTTTAAGATTAACGACTGTAATGTCAGGGGTTCCTTGGGCACCAGATGAACTTGCATCATCTAAATAGTCGTCTATTTTATCGTTATATTTACCACTTGTTTGGCAGGCTTTAAAAGCATCTACATTTACACCAGCATTAACTGCAAAAGTATTTAAACCTTCGTCTGTAAATGGATCAGTAGTTCCTGCGTATGTAAATATACCATCAATAAATTTCCAAAATCCATCATTTCCAGCAAGTTCGGCTGCACATTCAGACCCATGGGCGGAAATTCGAGCCCGAGGATGAATTGATTCTAGTGGAAAATGTCTGTAAACCCAAGCAACATCTGTACCATAAGTTTCAACCATTTTTGTTAATACAGGATGAATTTGTCTGCAATATGGGCATTGTAAATCTGAAAATTCAACAACAGCAATTTTAGCTTTATTTAAATCACCCTTGATATGGTCATTTTTTGTGACTTGTTCCATTTCTCGAGTATCACCAATATCGCTAACATTTATTTTGCCGTTATTATTTTTTAATTTAAATGAATTACCATTACCACTAGATACTACTACAGCCAAGGCTATAATTATTCCAGCCAATAATATAGCAACTGGCATTGATAATTTTTTCGATTCAGTTGATATTTTTTTAATTTCATCTTGCGCAACTTCTATTACTGGTTCCGAGCCATTATTTATATTGTTTTGTGTGTTTTCTTCATTATTCATTTTTTTATTATATCATATTATAAAATAAATAATAATTCCCTCAAATGACTTTTTGTGCTATAGTATTTTGATATATGGACGGAGCCCGTGAAATATTGTTCTATGCTTTTTCATTTGTGTCATTGTATGTACAAGTGTTTTTTCTTATTGTTTTTTTACAAAAACGCAAGGATTTGCTTGTCCGTACTGAAAAAATCCAATTACCAAATTATCCTGCAGTTACAATTACTGTACCGGCATATAATGAATCACATAATATTGAAAAGACTGTTAAATCACTTTTAGAAATGGATTATCCAAAAGATAAATTATTTATACTAATTATTGACGATGGTTCGACCGACAATACATGGCAAGTTATGCAACAATATGTAAATAATCCACAAATTCAACTTTTTAAAAAAGAAAATGGGGGTAAATATAGTGCTAACAATTTGGGCTTGGAAAAATCTACAACACCATTTGTTGGATCATTGGATTCGGATTCAATGGTTCATCCCGAATCTTTAAAACGAATTATGACTTATTTTTTTGATGCAAGTGTTATGGCTGTAGCCCCAACTATTTTAACTTATAAACCAAAAACGATAATTCAAAGAGCGCAATCTGTAGAATATGATTTTTCAATTTATGTTAAAAAAATGCTTTCTTTTGTAAATGCTATTCATGTAACGCCTGGACCTTTTTCAATATTTAGATCAACTGTATTTAAACAAATTGGCCCATATAGACATGCTCATAATACTGAAGACCAAGAAATTGCATTGCGCATGCAGGAAAATCATATGAAAATAGAACATGCACCAGATGCATTTGTATACACAATTTCACCACCAGGGGTCAATGGGTTGTATCGTCAGCGTTTGCGTTGGATTTATGGTTTTATAAAAAATACAATAGATTATCGACATCTTTTGTTTCGTAGACGATATGGAAATATTGGGTTCATAACATTACCCAGTGGCATAGTTTCTATTTTATCTGTTATCTTTTTATTGTTTTTTACTTTATATAATATTGTTAGTTTTTTGTGGAATAAAGTTTTGGCATTATCAGCTACAGGTTTTACACTGCATCCAGAGACTGTAAAATTGGATTGGTTTTATGTGCCAACAAGTGCAATTTTGTTTCTAACAATACTTGTATATTTGGCAGTTTTTAATTCTCTTTTTATTGGTCAAAAGATAAAAAGTGGCAAGATAAAACTGTCCTTTAATATTATCCTGTTTTTCTTTGTATATAGCATTGTAGCCCCATTTTGGATGATGAAGGCCATATATAACGCTCTTTTGGGTTATCAATCTAGTTGGACTGCCGAGCGTGACGCAAGGGGAATTTAATGTTAATGTATAATATAGTATGATTCATCAAGATGTAAAAAGATATTTAGTTGTTTTTGTTATCACATTGGCACTGTTTGTGACCACATTGGGGGTTTCTTCTTTCTTTTCAAAAAGAAAACTTGAAAATATAAAAACTATTCAAGACCAAATTGGTATTGACATAATGTCATCTGAAACCCAATTTCAATTATTACAAGAATTGTCTTGTAAAGATGTCGCGGCAAATACACTCTCAGATACATTGAATGACCTTGCGGACAAAATTGCATATAGCGAACAAAATATAAAAAATACAGATGAAGTTACCGAGCTTAAAAGATATTATTCGCTTTTGGAAATTAAAGACTATCTTTTGATGCAAAAAATAAAAGCCAAATGTGGAACCACTGTTGTACCTGTATTTTATTTTTATACTACTGCCGAGAAGTGTAGTGAATGTATCAAACAATCAGCAGTTTTGACTGAGCTTCGTCGAGATTATCCAGAGATGCGCGTTTATTCATTTGACTATAATCTTGATCTCTCCGCTCTTCAGTCATTAATTAAAATCTTTAAAGTTGAAGATACAAAATTGCCGGCATTGGTAATGGATGAAAAATTATATACTGGATTTCAATCAATTGAAGATATCGAGCGCGCTATGCCACAAATTATAAAAATGCGCGAAAAAAGATTAAAAGCCGAAGCCTCAGCCAAAGCTTTACAAGAATTAGAAGCTAAAACTCTTGAAGCAAAAAACTTGAAAAATTAATGTTATTATATTTTTATGAAAGATTTTGATTCTTGGAATGAATTAAAAAAGAAAATTGATACAAGAGACGGTGTGCTTGATAATTTTCCAAAAGAGGGAGAAGTTTGGATGAGTGATGTTGGTCTCAATATTGGTTATGAACAAAATGGGAGTGAGAAGAATTTTTCTCGCCCAATGTTAATTGTAAAGAAGTTTAATAATCATATGTTTTGGGCTATACCACTTTCAACTAAACAAAAAAGTTTTGATTTCTATTTTAATTATACTGATCCAAATGGTCAAAAAGTTTCAGTTATTCTAGCTCAAATGAAATTAGTGAGTGTTAAAAGATTAAAGAGAGATATTTACATTCTACCAAATGAGCTTTTTGTTCAAATAAAACAAAAATTAAAATCTTTTTTATAGAAAATCGAAAACCGCCTTTCGGCGGTTTTCTCGAAGCCTTACGGCACTTTGTAAATTAAGTATAGCAAGCTGGTAAAATAAGTCAAGTATTTGTTGAGTTAACTTTGTTAGTTCCCAACCAAAAAGTCGGGTTTTGGAGCCGCTTGTCAGATTCGAACTGACGACATCCACTTTACAAAAGTGGCGCTCTACCAACTGAGCTAAAGCGGCATATAGAATTTTAAAGATAGATTAGACTGTAATGGTTTATTTTCCCATATTTACCAAGACAGCTAAAGCGGCATAGCTTAATAAGTTGATATCTAATAAATTAGACGATAACCTATTAAGTTATAGATATAGTAGCATTTTTCTTTAGTTTTTTCAAGGAGACTTAATCTACTCGTTTGTCGATAGTTTCTTCCAGGTGGGCCAGGTCTTGTTTGACGCGGATTATTTTTTCTTTGGTTTCCGAAATTGTTTTATTAACAAAGTTTTTAATCGGTTGTGGTATTTTAGGAATTTTAAATTTATTAACTATTCTAGCTATCTTTGGATTTCTAGTATGATGTGTAAAGTTTTTTATTCTTTTTGAAATAGCATAATATAATTTTAATCCTTGAATAATTATAAATTGAATTAAATGTTTCAAGATGTATAATAAAAGTATTCCAATATCACGCAATGTAATACTTGGCTCTAATTCATTTTCATTTGTGATGCTTAAATTCTTGATTTCTATTTCACCACGCACAGCCCGTTTCCATTGGTAATACAAAATACCAATTACAAAAAATAGAGATACAAAAAATATTAATGTGAAAATAAGTACCATATAATATATATTATAACACTTTTAACCTAGGAATGCGCTTTTATATTCTATAAGTTTTGCATTATAATTTGCTAAAAGTTTCTCAATTTTTATTTCTGGATTTTTTATAAATGATTGATTCATTAATGTCATTTCTTTAAAATATGCATCAAGTTTTCCCGCGAGAATTTTCGCCTTCATATCTTCGGGTTTATCAAGTGCTGCAATTTCTTCTTCAAAAACACTATTAGCTGCAACTGTTGCTGTTTCATCAATATCACTACTTGTAGTATAAAGAGGTCGCATGGCTGCAATATGCATAGCAATATCGCGTGCAAGCTCGAGTGTGCCCCCTTCGATAGAAACAATTACGCCACTTTTGCCATTGTGAACATATGAACCCAAGATATCACCACTGATTTCTTCAACTTTTCCAATACGAATATTTTCACCAATTTTTTGGATTACAGGGCTAATTAAAGATTCGGCTTGATCTTGCATGACATCGATACCGTTTTCGGAAATTATTGATGAAAGATCATTTGTTAGTTTTATAAAGTCGTCATTTTTCGCTACGAAATCAGTTTCGCAAAGCAGAGTAAAGATTGCCATTTTTTTAGGCATTTGAACAGTTACGACAAGCCCTGCTGAAGTTTCGCGTTCGGATTTTTTTGCAGCAGCTTCACTACTTTTTTTAGACAATATGACACGAGCTTTTTCCATGTCGCCTTCGGCTTCTTCGAGAGCTTTACGACATTGCATAATTGATACACCTGATTCATCACGAAGAGCTTTTATTTGGTCAATATTTATTGTAGACATTTGTTTAATTAAATTTAAAAATAATAAGAAAATTAATTTGTAAGAAATTTTATGATCTTCCGTTAGCGTAAGATTCTGCCAAAGTTTCCATAATTAAATTAATAGATGCTTTTGATGTGTCATTCATGACAATAGGAAAATCAACTTTATTTAAATCGCAGTCAGTGTTCAATAAAGCTATAACGGGTATTTGCATTTTACGAGCTTCAGTAACTGCAATTTCTTCTTTACCAGAATCAACAACTATCATAATATCTGGGATTTTTTTCATATCAACTATTCCACCAAAATTTCTTTCCATTTTATCCATTTCACGGTCTAGCAATAGTCTTTCCTTCTTTGTGTATTTTTCTAACAAACCTTGGGATTTTTCATCACGCAAAGTTGTTAGACGGCCAGTTCTTTTACGAATTTCAGAAAAATTAGTAATTATACCTCCAACCCAACGATGTGATACTGATAATGCTGGCATTTTTAATGCAGCATTTTGTATGGCTTCAACAGCTTCGGTTTTTGTACCAACAACTATTGCAATTTTGCCACCGGAAGCCATTCCACGAAGAACTTCTTTAGCTTTTTCTATTTGATTGGCTGTTTCTTCGATATTGATAAGGTCGCTCTTATTCTTAGTCGCGATTATAAAGTTTTGTGCAGACGGGTGTCTACGAGCTTTTGTGAACCCATAATGAGCTCCTACTTCAAGCAATGCTTGAGTCAATGGTTTTGTATCCATAAATTATTATTTAGCCTTTAGGGCTGTTACTTATACTCGTCCGTTTCTATTTGCCGGTCTTTAGGTCTTTTTAATTTATACACTAAAGAAAAATAACAAAAAATAGAGCAAGCTCTAGATTCACGGACTATTAAAAAGTACCACAAAACAGTCGATTTTGCAATGAAAAATGAATAAAAGCACAGGGCTTTTAATTTATACCTTTTTAAGGTAGAGTATGTATATGAAGCAATCAAGTCTATTTACCAAAACCCGTAAAGAAATACCAGCTGACGAGGTTAGCCGTAATGCCGAACTTCTTATTCGTGGAGGTTTTATTTATAAAGAGATGGCAGGTGTTTATGCATATTTGCCTTTGGGATTTCGGGTTCTTGAGAAAATAAAAAATATCGTGCGAGAAGAAATGAACACTCTAGGGTCTAATGAACTTATTATGACGAATTTGCAACGTAAGGAACTATGGGAGACCACAGGACGTTGGGATGACGAAGCTGTGGATATCTGGTTTAAAACTAAACTTAAAAATGATATGGAACTCGGATTAGCATGGTCACACGAAGAACCTATTACTGAGATGATGAAAAATTATGTTTCAAGTTATCGTGATTTACCGATAAGTGTTTATCAGTTCCAGACTAAACTTCGTAATGAACTTCGTACTAAGAGTGGAATTATGCGTGGCCGTGAGTTCGTTATGAAGGATATGTATACTTATGCTCAAAGTGCAGAGGAATTACAAAAACTGTACGATGATGCAACAGAAGCCTATAAGAAAGTTTTTCAACGAATTGGTTTAGGTGATATTACTTATATTACATCAGCTTCAGGTGGAGCATTTACAAAATATAGTCATGAATTTCAGACTATTACCGATGCAGGTGAAGATGTTATCTATGTTAATAGGAAAAAGAATCTAGCGATCAACGAGGAAGTATATAATGACGAAGCGCTAAAAGAGCTTGGTATCGAAAAAGAAGATCTTGAGAAAGTCAAAGCAGTAGAGGTAGGTAATATTTTTAATTTTGGAACTGAAAAAAGTGAAAAAATGGGACTCTATTTTACTGATGAGTCTGGTGAACAAAAACCTGTTCATCTTGGATCATACGGTATTGGTATAACTAGATTAATGGGAGTGATTGCTGAGCATTTTGCTGATGACAGGGGTATTGTTTGGCCAGAGTCAGTTGCACCTTTTAAAGTTCATTTAGTTTTATTAGGAAATGAAGAAGATACAAAAAATCAAGCAGAGAAATTATATAAAGATTTACAAGAAAATAATATAGAAGTTTTGTTTGATGATAGGGTAGATGT
>Ga0155286_120_pt1 | contig 25256 bp, 27 predicted proteins | sample RifCSPhighO2_02_FD_106254 | JGI IMG/M metagenome (GOLD analysis project Ga0155286, IMG submission 106254) | Candidatus Nomurabacteria bacterium RIFCSPHIGHO2_02_FULL_33_12
AGAAACTTTGTTTAAAGAAATAATGTATAAAAAGCTTTCTGTCCGAGAAGCCGAAAGAATTGCACGAAGAATTGCTGTTGATCGCGTTCGTAAAAAGGAATTATTGCCAGATGCCGATGTTATGCATATGGAAGATGAATTGGAAGAGCAATTAGGAACCCGAGTTCATATTCAAAGAAAAGCCGATGGTGGTAAAATTACTATTGATTTTTTCTCGGATGCGGATTTGGCCGAAATTTTGGATTTATTAAAATCAAAACAAATAGAGAGAAATGCAAATACTGATGGTGGTGTAGAAACAATGCTAGAGCGATTTGAAAGAAGTCGCACAGCACAACCTCCTGCTAATTTAATTGTTGGGTTAAATATAGCAGATCCCGTGCAAAATGATGATTTTGAAAAACCTATTTCTAATGAAATTAATGAAGAGCTTGGTGAAGAAATACAAAATGTTATAGAGCAAGATGTATTGTTAGTAGACAATAATCCAGTGCGAGCCAACGGTGATGATTCATTACCCGCCTCTAAGGGGACTAATGAAGAGACAGATGATCAAGACTTGTATAATATCTCTAGCTTTTCCGTTTGACCCTGTAGTAGAAATTCACTACAGGGTTGACCCCGTAGTAGAAATTCACTACAGGGTTGACCCCGTAGTAGAAATTTATAAGATCTTCACTACAAGGGTTTGACATAAAATATAGGAAGAGTATACTTAATCTTAATATAAAAATCTATTCTAATGTTCTAATTTAACTGTAACCTAAAACTAATTTAAAAAACTATGCAAACACAAATCCAACAAACCAAAATTGTTGATTCTTTGTCAGAAAGTCTAAAATCTGAACAAGAAGCAAAAAAAATTTCTATCGTAGTTGAATACGATGAAGCAACCGAATTATTTCATCTTGTAAAAAAGCCGTTTAAAAACGGTGAAGAAAAGGTCTTATGTTTATCAAGTAATCTTGGTGATAAAATGGCCGTGGAAGCTGCATATGTTGCTTTATCAAAAAGTACAAAATGGGCAGTTATTAGTTCTGTTGACAGATTTTTCTGGGAAGACAATGATGGGAAGTATGATGTATTTCTTTTTTGGGGTGAGTCAATAGCAGATACCAAAATGTCTGGTAAAGCCGGTAATAATCCTATTTGGATGGATTATTACAGCATTCTCAATTCTGAAAATGTAACAGAACTATCAAAAAAATGCATACAAACTGTTTGGTTTAAATGCATGCAAAAATCAAACCTCAATTAAAAAAACCTTTCCCATAATATATGGGATTCCTTCAATATAACCGCAGAGTAGAACATCACTCTAGCGGTTTTTTTATTCTTTTTATTTTTGATTGAAAGAAAGGAGTCTATTTAGGAGAGAATGTTGTTTTATGTATCTTTCGATATGTTTACGGGCAATACTACTTTTAGTATATGAGAGCCATTTGGATGTTGGGTTGATTTTTTTATTGGTAATTATTTTTACAACATCACCATTTCGTAATTTATGGTCTAGTTTTGCATATTTACCATTTACTTCACCAGCTTCGGCATGCATACCTATTTCACTATGTACACCAAATGCAAAATCTAATACCGAACCATCTTCTGGCAAATTGACAATTTCACCCTTTGGAGTAAAAGCAAAAACTCGATCATGAAAAAAATCTGTTTTTAAATTTTTAAAAAAGTTTTTTATATCACCTTCATTATTTTGTGTATCACGAAGTTCTTTAATCCATGAATATTGATCGTTATCAGCAGAAAGATTTTCTTTGTAAATAAAATGGGCAGCCAAACCATACTCAGCCTCATCATGCATTTCAATAGTTCTAATTTGAATTTCAATAATTGAACCGTTCTCTGTAATTATTGTTGTGTGTAATGATTTGTATCCATTGGGTTTTGGTAATGCAATATAGTCTTTTATACGGCCTGGCAATGGTTTGTAAGAACCATGAATTAAACCAAGTGCCAAATAACATTCCTCAATATTTTTTACCATGATACGCATTGCTATAATGTCGTATACATGAGCAATATCCATTTTATATTTTTGAAGTTTTTTCCATAATGAATACAAATGTTTTTCCCTATAATCAATTTGAATAGGAGATAGAGAATATTCTTTAAAAATTTTCTTTATATTTTTTTCTACTTTTAAAAGTTCTGGCAGAGCAGAATCTTTTCTAGTTTCGCGAAGTAATTTAACTTCCTCGTATTCTTTTGGGTATGCATAAGGAAATGCTGCATCTTCTAGTCGGCCTTTTAATCGTCCCATTGATAGTCTATCTGCTAATGGAGCAAAAACTTCCAAAGTTTCTAATGCAATTCTTTTTTGTTTTTCTGGTTGTAAATGCTCTAATGTTTCAATATTGTGTAATCTATCCGCAAGTTTTATTACAATTACTCGCATATCTTCTGCAATAGATACAAAAAATTTTCTTAAATTTTCTACATTTCGTTCAATACCTGTGTATTTAACTTTACCAAGTTTTGTAATTCCTAAAACCATTCCTGTGATATCGGGACCAAATTCTTTTTGCAATTCTTGTTCTTCTACAGCTGTATCTTCTAGTGTGTCATGCAAAAAACCAGCAGCGATCATATTACTATTTGCGCCAAGCTCGGCTAGATTTTTAGCAGTCGTAAATACGTGTACAAAATATGGTTCGCCACTTTTTCGTAATTGGCCATGATGGGCATTTTTGGCAAAATCATAAGCTTTGGTAATTAAATCCCTATCTTTCTTTGTAAATTTTTTTATATTAAATATAATCTCTATTTGTGCCATATAATCACATTATAGCATACCAATTAATTCGCACACCTCACCCTTGATCCCTCTCCATTAAATGGCGAGGGAAATGTTGTAGTTTTATACTATAAGTTTATATTAATATTGATAACCATTATTTCATTTTCTCTATAAAACAACACTCCCTTCTCTTGAAAAGGAGAAGGGTCGGGGATGAGGTGCGCTAAGAGCTTGATTTTATTAATTTGTCTGGACGATGGTTTTGGCATTTAGAGTTAGAACATCTTTCTGGGATGGTTTTTGTGCCATCCATCATAAGAGAATTACACATTGGGCAGATGTTGCCTGTTGGTTTGGATTTTATTGCATTTTTGCAAGTTGGGTAATTTGTACATGAATAAAATATTCCAAATCGTCCCTTGCGTTCAGTCATATTACCTGTTTTACATAATGGGCAAGCAATACCACTATCACGCTTTTTTCTTTCTTCTTCATCTTCTTCTATATATTTACATTTAGGATAACGAGAACATGATATAAAATTACCAAATCGGCCTTCACGAATTACAAGTTTGCCAAGTTCCACAACTTTTTTCTTTCGACTTTTTCTTACACTACCATCTTTATTTAAAATTTCTACTTCTACAACCGGTATTCCACATTTAGGGCAAGCTCGGCCAATGTCTTTAGGACCTTCCATAATTGAGCCATCAATTTTTCTTGCACCCATACATTCGGGGTATAGTGCGCATGAGTAAAATTTTCCAGTGCGGGCTAATTTAACAACCATATTTTTATTACATACTGGACACAATATGTCATCAGGGGCTGTTTCCATTGTTGTGGCTTTTTCTAATTTGTCTTTAATCTTCACATCTTTAAGAAACGGAGTATAAAATTCTTCTAATGTCTCTTTGTATTTTCTAATACCATTAGCAATATCATCTAATTTGTCTTCCATTTCAGCTGTAAAAGTATCACTAATATATTCTTTGAAATGTTCTTCTAAGAAAGAAGATACAACATCTCCAGTATCTGTTGGGGTCAAAGTTCGGCCCTCTTTTGTGACATATCCTCGATCTTCCAAAGTAGACATGATTGATGCATAAGTACTTGGTCGTCCAATACCTCGGGCTTCTAATTCTTTAATTAATCCGGCTTCAGTATAACGACTAGGTGGTTGCGTTTGTTTTTCAATCATTCGAGCTTCTATTAAATTCAAAGTATCAGATATATTTAATTTCGGTAATACTACATCTTCTGATTTTGCTGCTGGATCAGCCAATAACCAACCAGGAGATATTACTCGAGACCCATTAACTTTATATACTGGAACATCAACAGCTGAAATAGGTAAAACATCAATTCTGTTTCTAGACATTGTCGCATCAACCATTTGAGATGAAATAGTTCTTGCGCGAATAAGTTCGTAAAGTTTTTTCTCTTGATCATTTAAACCAGCAGATTTTATTTCCGGGTGAGTTGGGCGGATAGCTTCATGAGCTTCTTGAGCATTTTTAGATTTTGTTTTATAAACTCGCGTTAGAACCATTTCTTTTCCAAAATCTTTTTCTATAGTTTTAACAATCTGATTTAAGGCCTCGATAGATAAATTTGTTGAATCTGTTCGCATATAACTAATGTGTCCAGCTTCATATAATTTTTGTGCTATTTGCATGGTTCTCGATGGTGAAAGACCAAGACGGGAACTTGCAGTTTGTTGCAAAGTAGAAGTTGTAAAAGGAGCTTTCGGACTTCGTTTTTCAGTTTTTTCTGTAATATCTACAACCTTCCAATTTTTTTCATTTGCAAATTTATTAATTCGCTCAGCTTCTGTAATATTATCCGGCTCTATACTACAAGTCGCCGTCATTGTGTCATTAGACTTTGTCTTAACATCAGCTTCCAGTACAAAATAAGTTTCTGGTATAAAACTCCTAATCTCTCTTTCTTTTTCCATGATTATACGCAATGCAGGGGATTGCACTCGTCCAGCCGAAAGACCATATCGAACCTTTTTCCAAATTATTCCGGATAAATCGTAACCAACTAATCGGTCTAATACTCGACGGGCTTCTTGAGCTTCTCTTAAATTTGTATCTATTGGTCTTGGGTGTTTTAAGGCTTCAGTCACTGCTTCTTTTGTAATTTCATGAAAAGCTGCGCGTTTAATATCTTTAGTTTTTACTTTTTTATTTTCTTTAAGTAAAGTTTCTAAATGCCAAGCTATGGCTTCACCTTCACGGTCGGGGTCGGTCGCTAGTATTATATTGTCTGCTTTTTCCGCTAGATTTTGTAATTCATGAATTACTTTTTCTTTACCACGCGAGATTTCATAATGAGGTACAAAGCCGGCCGGAATATCAATTGCTAATTTATTTGATTTTGGTAAATCTCTTACATGTCCCACACTTGCACGCACAGTAAATTTATCCGCCGAATTGGTGGAAGCTGAAGCCAAATATTTTTCAATAGTTTTAGCTTTCGATGGTGACTCTACAATAACAAGTGTGTTCATAACTATAATTAATACTATACACTAATTTATTTTGCAAATCTAACAAATAAAAAAACCAGATTATTCATCTGGTACAATTCTTAAATGATAGCTTGGGTCGAGCCATACATTGTTTGTATAAGCAATAGCTTCTTTAAAGCTTTTATCTTTTCCAAAAAGTTTTTCCCAAGCAGAATCTATTTTATTTTTGTTGCTTGATCCTTTGTTTCCCTTTTTTAAAACTGGTGATCCGTTTATAAATTCACAAATCACTTTAATACCCTCTGGTTTAAATTCTAAAGTATTAAATCGATCAGCTATTTGAAAAGCATTTAAACTACCGAATAATACATGCCAAGGTTTGTGTTTATGTGGCTCTACATAAGAGATGTTACTTTGACTATCGTCACCACCAACAAAGCGAGGTCTGCGATGATGTTCCTCTGTTAAATATATTTGTCTCAATTTTTTAGGTTTTTGGTTCTTTTTTACAATACTCCTTTTCTTTTTTTATTTCAAGTTTTGCGGAAATAGCCGGCATCTTCAGTTATTAGACCCCGGAGTTCCATAATCATTAGTAGACTATTAACTTCTTCTGGGGGATTATCACATTCGCGGATAATTTCATCACGACTCATAGGTTCGCGCAATATAGAAAGTATTATGTGTTCTTCATCACTAATGTCATTCCTTTCATTTTTTGTTTTTACATCAAAGCCTAATGCTAATAATACATCTTTAGCCGACAATACCGGTGTTGCACCTTGGTTGATTAAATAATTTGTACCACGCGAAGTCTCTGAATATATTGAACCAGGGACCACAAGTAAATCACGATTATATTCCATAGCCAATCTTGCAGTAATTAATGTTCCTGATTTTTCTTCCGCTTCAATTATCAAAACAGCATCGCTATATGCTGCCATTAAACGATTCCTTTGTGGAAAACTATATTGAGTTGCTTTAAAATCTGGTGTAAATTCAGAAAATAAACATCCACCAGATTCTACTATTTTTTCCGCAAGACGAATATTTGTTTGTGGATGAAGAGATGAATTCGCAAGCCCAGAACCCGGGAAAGAAATAGTTGTCATACCATGCTTTAATGCTTGTTCGTGGGCTAGTGTATCAATACCTAAGGCAAGTCCGGAAATAATATTGATAGGGTAGCCAACAAGACCAGCGATAATATCGCATAAAACTTGTTTGCCATAAGAAGAATGCTTGCGTGATCCAACAATAACAAGATTTTTGTTTTCATTTTTGTGGATTTCTCCACATACAAAAAGCCTTTTCGCAGGTTGCGAAATATCCTTTAATTTTTGTGGAATTTCATTATATGGTAATTCACGGATTTGCATGTTTATATATTTTACTATTTTTGCTATAGTATAGCTATATGTTAGATATTAAATTTATAAGAGAACACCAAGATATTGTAAAATCTGCAATCGAGAAGAAAAAAGTAATTCTTGATTTAGACGAGCTTATTCTACTTGATGACAAACGACTGGAAATTTTAAAAGAAGTCGAATCTTTGCGTGCTGAACAAAATGAAGCATCACTTTCCATCATGGGTTCCAATGCCGAAGAAAAATCTCAAATCATAAAAGAGATGACTCTTTTAAAAGAAGATTTACAAAAGAAAGAAGAGGAGCTTAAGAATATAATGATGGAGTGGAAAAAGATGATGATTGAAGTTCCGAATGTTCCGGATATTTCTGTACCAGATGGCGAAAGTGATGAAGATAATCTTGAGATTCGTTCTTGGGGTGATATTCCAAATTTTGAATTTACACCGCGTAATCATATTGAACTTATGGAAAATTTAGATATGGTTGATTTTGAACGCGGAGTCAAGGTTTCTGGGTTTCGTGGTTATTTTATGAAAAATGATGGTGCACAATTATTTTTTGCACTTTGGCAATATTTTTTAAATTATTTTATATCACAAGGTTATATCCCTATGATAGTTCCATCTTTAGTGCGCAAAGAATCTTTTATTGGAACAGGAATGATTCCACAATCGGAAGATGATTTATATAAAGTTGGTGAAAATGAATATTTAGCAGGGACTGCGGAGGTAGCCACAATGGGTTATCATATGAATGAAGTTTTAGAAAAATCTGATTTACCAAAGAAGTATATTTCTTTCTCGCCTTGTTTTCGAGCCGAGGCTGGTAAACATGGTAGTGATGTCAAAGGCATAATTCGTGTGCATGAATTTTTTAAAATAGAACAAGTCATATTATGTGAAGCAAGTCATGAAGAATCTGTAAAATTGCACGAAGAAATAACAGCACATGTTGAACATTTGATGCAAGAATTAAAATTACCATATCATGTTGTTATAAACTGTGGAGCAGATTTAGGTCTTGGGCAGGTCAAAAAATATGATATTGAAGCATGGATGCCTTCACAAAACAAATATCGCGAAACTCATTCATCTAGTTATTTTCATGATTTTCAAACTAGACGATTGGGTATAAAATATCGGGATACTGATGGTAAACTTTATTTTGTTCACTCTCTTAATAATACTGCTTGTGCTACAACACGATTACCCGCAGCATTAATTGAAAATTATCAAAATGCTGATGGGTCAATAACAATTCCAGATGTTTTACGGCCTTATATGGGTGGTAAAGAAGTAATAATAAAAAAATAGTTCTATGAATAACGCCTCTTTGGCAAAACAAAAACAAATTAATCTGCGGATGCAAAACCATCAAGCAGGTAGAAGACACCGAATTATATTTTGGATATTTTTTATTGTTTTAGCAATTGGGTTTTTTTATGTTATTAGACAACCAGCTTTTCGAATACAAAGTGTTAGTGTAAATGGGTCCGGGCTTGTTGAACCCAAAGATGTAAAAGAATATGTCTCGAAAAAAATCACTGGGTATAAATATTTTTTAATACCAAGAGATTCTTTGATTTTTTTAAAAAAACAAAATCTAATAAATGATATTTTTCAAGAATTTCCACGACTTTCTTCTATCACTGTTCAAAAGGGTAAAAAATTAAATATCGTAATTAGTGAACCTATTTTTAAAAATTTATATTGTACATTGGATCCGGATAGTGGTTTCCCAGGTGGTTGTGTCTTGATGCATGAAAACGGAAAAGCTGGGTCAATTGCACCAAGGTATTCGTATGCTCCACTTTTTTCATTTTATAGCAGTGGTATTAATCCAATTTTAGGAACAGTTGTTGTTCATCCAAATGAAATAATAAGAGTTAGGACACTAGAGGCCGAAGTTGTGTCTTATGGTATGCCTGTGTATGGATATATTTATGGTCAGGGTTATGATGAAATATTGTTGGACACAGGAGAGAGCTTCTTGTTATTACCAAGAATTAGAATATTGTCTGGTACAAAACCAGAAGAAATAAAAAAAACATTAGGTGTCGCAGTGGAAGATATTGCTGTTAAAAAATTGTTATTAGAAAGGTTGGACGAACTTGAATATGTAGATTTGCGTTTTGATGGGCAAGTGGTGTATAAACGAAGATAGTATGCAAAATAATTTTTGGCAGGATATTGTAAAAAGAGCATATGATATGGATCGTCCGCTTTTTATATTGGCTCCTATGGCTGATGTTACTGACTGTGTATTTCGTGAATTAATTGCAAAATATTCAAAATTTGGGACGAAAGAAAGTTTGTTAGATGTCTTTTGGACGGAATTTGTTTCTGCTGATGGATTGTGCAGTCCAGTCCGAGAAGTTTTAAAAAGAGATTTAGTTTATAGTGATAAAGAGCATCCAATTGTCGCCCAACTTTTTGGGTCAAATGTTGAAAATATGCGTAATGCTTCTAAACTATGTGCGGAACTTGGTTTTGATGGAATAGATATAAATATGGGTTGCCCGGATAAATCTATAGAAAAACAAGGTGCAGGGGCTGCAATGATGAAAAATCCCGAGAATGCGCGCGCCATCATCAGGGCTGCATATGATGGCGCGCGCGATGCAAAAAAAGAAATACCCATATCTGTAAAAACTAGAATTGGTTATAATAAAATAGAATATAAAACTTGGTTGGAAGAAATTTTAAAAGAACCAATAACAACTTTGATAATTCATTTTCGAACACGGAAAGAAATGTCTCTTGTACCGGCACATTGGGAATTGGCACGAGAGATTATAGATTATGTTCATAGCTTGCGCCCAGATTTAATTATTATTGGTAATGGAGATGTTTTAGATATAACTGACGGAATAAAAAAATACAAAGAGACAGGTATAGATGGAGTAATGATAGGGCGTGGAATTTTTGGCAAGCCGTGGTTGTTTAATGCAATAGGATTTGAACCAACTCTAAAACAAAAATTTGAAATACTTATAGAACATACTCATAATTTTGAAAAAACACTGGGTGATAGCCTAATCAGAATTATAAATTCTGACGGCCGAATAACCGAAAAGGTTGTTCCAGGCAAAAGTTTTGCAATTATGAAAAAACACTACAAAGCATATATCAATGGCTTTACTGGCGCCAAAGAATTTCGCGAAAAAATGATGCAATGCAACAATGCGACAGAGGTGGAAAAAATCTTAAGGGAATTTATAAAGGAAAATTTTGTGTTATAATAAAATTATATGAAATTTATTCTTTTATTTGGACCAGAAGCTGTTGGAAAAATGTCTGTTGGGCATGAATTAGAAAAAATAACAGATTTTAAATTATTTCATAATCATATGACTATTGATTTAGTATCTAATTTTTTTGATTATGGGACCGGAGCTGGTAAAAAATTAGTTGGTCTTTTTAGGGAAGAAATTTTTAAAGAAGTTGCTTCAAGTGATTTGAGTGGTCTAATTTTTACCTATGTTTGGTATTTTGATTCTAAAGAAGATTGGGATTATACAGAAAAAATAGCTAAAATTTTTAAAGATAAAGGAGCAGAAATATACTATGTTGAGCTAGTAGCTAGTCTAGAAGAAAGAGTAAATAGAAATAAAACAGAACATAGATTAAATCATAAACCATCAAAAAGGAATATAGAATTATCAGAAAGCCGTTTAAGAAATAGTATATTAAATCATCGACTTAATTCAAATGATGGTGAAATTCAAGAAAAAAATTATATAAAAATAGATAATACAAATTTAAAACCAACAGAAGTTGCTCTTAAAATAAAACAGAAATTTGATTTTTAGTTTTTATGAAAGTGGGAATTTTTTAAGATAATGTTAGAATAAAACATATGATAGATATATCAAATTATGAAAAAATAAGAGAAGATGCTGAAAAGTATTATATTTCTCTTCCAGATCTTGATTGTAAAGCTGTACCTTTTAAAGTCTCATTCTCTTCAAATGGGTTTAATCATTTAATTTACCGTAAAGGTAGGACTGAACGAGATCGTATTTCACAAATAATGCGTTTTAAATTATTAACCAAAGCATATGAATTAATTTCTTTAACAACAACATTTCAAGAATATGAAAATAGTTTAAAAGAATTTAAAGTAAAAAAACATAAAGAAAAAGTTTATGTTACAAAACAAGTACAATATTGGGGGCTGATTGCAATTATGGGGGATAGAAAAATAAAAGTCATTTTAAGAAAAATTGGTAATGGGAATTTACATTTTTGGAGTGTAGTTCCAGCATGGGTGACTAATAAAACAAGAGATGGTAAGTTTATTCGTACAATGAAGGGTGATCCTGAAATTGATTAAAGATACAACAAAAAAGCCCTCAATTAAGAGAGTTTTTTTGTTGTACTCGCCTTCAGCTTATGTATTAGCCGAATAAGGCTGACGCCTCACGGGTACATATGTATTATATCATAACACAAATTTTATGCAAGAAAATGTATGAGAAATGTGTGCTGGTTTTATTTTGGGGGATTTTAAGATATAATGGCTCTTATGATAAAGGAAGTTGCACATACGGTTTTGTATCGTAAATATAGGCCAGAGAGGTTCGAGGATGTTGTAGGGCAGGAAACTGTTATTAATCTTGTAGAATCTGCTGTAAAAAGTGGCAAGCCTGCGCATGCGTATTTGTTTACTGGGGGTAGGGGGTTGGGTAAGACTACCGTGGCACGGATTTTTGCAAAAGAATTAAATACAAAACCAACGGATATTTATGAAATTGATGCGGCTTCGAAGCGCGGGATTGATGATATAAGAGAACTTCGGGAACATGTTCGTGGTACACCTATGGAATCAAAATATAAAGTTTATATTATTGATGAAGTTCATATGTTAACCAAAGAAGCATTTAATGCACTTTTGAAAACATTAGAAGAACCACCAGCACATGCGATATTTATATTAGCGACTACAGAATTTGATAAAGTTCCCGATACTATAAAATCTAGAACTCAAATGTTGCAATTTAAACATCCGACACAAGAAATTTTAGAACTATATATTACTGATATTGCAAAGAAGGAATTAATAAAAATCACGAAAGAAGCTGTTAGTTTGCTCGCACAGTTAGCAGATAAATCTTATCGTGATGCGTGTGGCCGATTGGAAGAAGCAAATATTCATAGTGCTGATGGTGAAATCAATGCTGACATAATTGCAAATAGTTTTGGTGTACCTAATTCTGTATTAATTAATAAATTGTTGGAAGCCATAGTATTGTCCAATGCAGAATCGGCAAGTAGTGCAATTGGTACAAATGGCTTTGCTAATATCAATCATGAATTGCTTTTGAACATGCTTCTTATGCGAATTCGGTCACTGCATATGCTACGCCACAAAATGATAAAACTTGATGAAGTGGAAAAAACTTTTGGAAAAGATGAAGCTAATTTTTTGAATGAACTTGCAAATAATAAAGATAATAAATTAAATTCGGCCATCATTATAAAACTTCTTGATGCATTAGTTATGGTAAAACGCAGTCCTGTAAAATCTTTACCTCTTGAACTTGCAATTAGCGACATTTTGGGGTAATAAATGTGGGACGATGTTCAGAATAGTATTTTAAATAAATAAAAGCCGTCCTTTCGGTACGGCTTTGTTTTAAAATAAATTTTGCTGTTTTAAGAGATATGCAACCAAATCAGAACTGTCTGAAAATGAAATTACATTTTGAAGTTTTTCAATTTCTTCATCAACTTTACCAAGATATACAACATCCATTCCTGCGGCAACGCCTCCTCTAACATCAGACTTTCCATCACCGATAACTAAGCACCTTTTAGGATTTACTTTCAATCTTTTTGCAGCTTCCAAAAAAACATCGGGAGCGGGTTTTGGATTTTTTACTTCTTCCGCAGAAACAAAATTTTCATGAAAGTATTTCTTTAAAGGAGTATGTCTTAAAAGTTTACCCATTTCTCCCGAACTTTTCCCTATATTTTTTCCAAGGATTATTTCGATATACCACTTTGGAGAAGCGGAGGCAATAATAATCGGAGTTTCCTTAAGTGATAAGTGGGCAAGTAGTCGAATTATGGAATCAATAGGTTCAGGGTGAGTTTTATTAAGAATCTCACGTACTAATTTCCATTTATCTTCTAAAAGTTTTTTAGAATCTAAATGTGAAGCAAGTTCTCTAAAAACCTGTTGCGTTGAAATTCCAGCAAAACGATGAGAAATTTCTTCTGGTTTTATTTCAATACCGTAACCTTTCAATACTTCACATTCAGCTGTCGCATGAACAGGAGTTTGGGTATCAAAAAGCACTCCATCAAGGTCAAAAATTACTGCTTCATATTTCTGCTTGTTATTGCCGTATTTTAATGCCAACAACAAACTTATTAACGAAGCCATCGCAATACCACCTGTTGCTAGTATACAAAGGTATTCCTGATGGAAATACATCCAAAATGTTGAATTAACATTAAGAACAAAAAATCCTCCCATTGCTAGCACTGAAACACCTGCACCAGATTTTGAATGAAAAATCTTTAGAGTCTGAAGTCCGAAAAGAATAGCGCTGATATACCAACCAGCGATAAAAATAAAATTTATTACTTCTTGCATTATCTATTTTGTTTTAAAAGGTTGAACAATTTTTCTTTAATCTACTCTTTTGAAAGGAAATTAGCAACCATGGGTTCGAACTTGCTAAAAGGTAACAAAAAATCACCTTATAAAATAAGGTGATTTTTACGGGCTACCAGACTAGGAATCGCCTCTCCCTAAACGGTCGAAACGCTCAATTTTTATAGTCGTTACACTCTTTAAAAATTGGCGCCTGCGGTTCGATTCCACTATTCAAATTAGCAAAATAAAAACACCCATTTTTAGAAACGGGTGTTTTTATTTTGCTACCAGACTAGGAATCGAACCTAGATTAAAAGCTTCAAAGGCTTCTGTCCTACCGTTAGACGATCTGGTAATTATTCCATTATACATAATTTTGCTGTTTTGTATAGATATTTATTGGATGCTACAATAAACCCATGCCATATTTTACTTATATTTTAGAATGCAAAGATAAAACACTTTATGTTGGTTCAACGAATGATTTGGAAAAAAGATTACATGAACATAATAATTTAAAATCTGGCGCGCATTATACAAAAATCCGCCGGCCAGTTTTTTTGAAATATATGGAAAAGTTTGAGACTTATAAAGATGCCCGTAGTAGGGAACATGAACTTAAGAAATTGGAAAGATGGCGGAAAATAGAGATAGTTAAAAACTTTGACAAAGATTAGTATTAGATATAATATATAAATATATGCAAGGAGATTGGACAAAAATTTATAAGAAATACAAAGGATTATGGGTTGCTCTTGATCATGATGAGCAGACTGTTTTGGGTGTTGGTAAAACAGTAAAAGATGCTATTAATGCTGCAAAGAAAAAAACAATTAAAACTCCTTTTTTGACACGAGTACCATTAGATTTAAATACTTTTGTTGGTTTATTATGAAATTCAAATACAAGCGTTACAATAACAAAACACTTCGCCCGGTTATTCCAATTAAATTAAAGAATGATAATCAAGAAATTGGTTATGAGGTTCTTGTTGATTCAGGAGCTGATATGTGTTTGTTTGATGCAGAAATCGGGGAAGCTATTGGTATAGATATTAAAAAAGGGTTAATGAGAGAAGTTTTTGGGGTTGGTGGTAAGGCATCATTTTATTATCTTCATAAAATAAAAATTGAAGTTAGTGGTTGGGAATATCAAATAGAAGCTGGGTTTATGCCAAATGTTTCTGGAAGAATAATGCAGTATGGTTTAGTTGGACAAAATGGTTTTTTTGATAATTTTATTATTAAATTTGACCTCTTAAAGGAAGAAATTGATTTAAAAAATAGATTCTAAATTAATTAAATAAAAAAAGAGAGAGCTATTAACTCTCTCAGATGTTCCGCCGGTTGTGCTTTTGTGCTTGGGTCATTCCCTTCCGGTGCCCCGGTCTGGGTCTAGATTTTCCAAAGTGTGTTCATGAACACCATAGGCATGCGAAACTTTTTATTTTAATACTTTATTATAGATTATACTTTTTAAGTTTATTTGTCAACTTATTTCAGGTGTATCATCCACTTTAATAAAATAGATTTTAAAAATACCGTCACCTTCTGTATTTTGATGAAATTGAAATTTTTCCCCACCAAGCTCCCAAACCTCGCCACATAAAATTCTGTAACGAAGAGTTTCAAAAGCAGTTTCTGGGAATAATCCTTTTGTTAGCAATATCTTGTCATTATTTAGACCAGTTCTTTTTATAAAGGTTTCCACTGTCCAATTACAATTATTTATATCGAGTACATTTTTACTTTCAATTGTGTAATGAATCTTGTGCAAAGCTAATTGATAATCACTGGCATTCCAAGTGTCTTTTATTGTTTGTATAGTAGTTACATAATATTCAAGTAGCTCTTGTTTTTTGAAAACATTTTCAAGTTTCGTGCAAACATCTGCATGAGAATAATCCCATTCACCACCAGAAGTTATTATATTGTAGTTTCCTATTCGTCCGTATTCTCCATCATTACGAGATTTTAGTTCCATTCTCCTTTCTGGCAGTGTTATACACCCCTTCATCCCACATAATGGGCAGTCTTTTGATTCAATTTCTTTGTTGTTCATCATTTTTATTTTTTATAACTGTACCATAACAAAATCAGTTTTGTCAATGTGGGGAGAGGTTTTGCTTTCTATTTTACACTTTTTAGTGTAATGTCTATTGTATGTCTACAAATGAAGTTGTAATACGCTTTGATAAAGTGTCATTTTTATATGGACACAATAAACCTATTTTAAACGAGGTTAGTTTTAGCGTGCGCAAAGGAAGTAAAATAACTATCATGGGGCAAAATGGAGCTGGCAAAAGTACTTTGTTTGGTCTTATTACAAAAATTCATAAACCTGAAGATGGTGATATTCATTTGCCAGTAAATACAAGTATTGCAATTTCACGCCAAGTAATACCGCAAGATGAACTTGATTTAACAGTTCGCGAATTTTTTGTGAAATGTTTTAAAAGTAAAGTTTATGATATTGACCCCAAAATTGATGAGATACTCGAGATTGTAAATTTGCGTGGTCACGAGAAGGTTCACGACAGAATTATAAAAACTTTTTCCGGGGGACAACAAGCACGATTATTATTAGCTTCAGCTTTGATTCAAAATCCGGATATTTTATTACTCGATGAGCCAACAAATAATTTAGACAAAGCAGGTATCGCACACCTGACAGAATTTTTAAAAGATTATAAAAAAACTGTACTGGTAATTTCGCACGATGCAGAATTTTTGAATTCTTTTACTGATGGAGTTTTGTATTTAGATACTCACACTAAAAAAGTAGAACAATATACAGGTAACTATAATGATGTTTTAAAAGACATTACCGCTCGTGTGGAAAAAGAAGGCCGAAAAAATGCTCAATTAGAAAAAGAAATTCAAGCCAAAAAAGATAAAGCCAATGAATTTGCGAACAAAGGTGGACGATTACGATTAGTTGCCAAAAGAATGCGTAATTTAGCACAAGATTTAGAAGATGAGAAAGTTGATGTCCGTCGCGAAGATAAAACAATTCGTAAATTTATAATACCGGCGCAGGATGAAGTTTTGGGTGCTATTGCCACAATTACATCTTTTACAACAATGACACATGGCAAAATTCATTCTCGAAAAGCTAATATAACATTGAAGAAAAATCAGCACTTGTTATTGTCCGGCCCCAATGGTATTGGTAAATCAACATTATTGGAAAAGATTGCAAATAGACAAGAAGATGGAGTAAATGTTGGTAAAAATATTTGTATTGGTTATTATCGTCAAGATTTTTCAAATATTAAATATGACAATACGGTTCATCAAATATTAATACAAGCTATGGAAAAATCTGGCACTATTACCCAAGAAGAAGTTTTGCGTAGTGTTGCTGCAAGTTTTCTTATAACAGGGGAATTAATTCATACAAAATTTGCAGTCTTGTCCGAAGGCCAAAAAGGCTTAGTATCTTTTGCAAGACTTGTTTTAGAAAAGCCAGGGCTTCTAATACTCGACGAGCCAACAAACCATATTAATTTTCGACATATTCCAATTATCGCTGAAGCTTTGAATCAATACACTGGTGCAATGATTCTCGTGTCCCATGTTCCCGAATTCGTAGCTAAAATAAGAATAGACGAAATACTCGATCTAGAGAAATAAATTTACGCTCCACTGGAACAAGTTTTTTCGAGGTCCTCGGGTTGGCTCACCAGACCATCAAAAAAACTTTTCCAGTTTCGCTAACTTAAAACAACTATAACCTATTCACTAGAACCTAGAACCTAGCCTGTGTTATACTATATTTATGACTCTTCAGGAAATTTTAAATGATATAAATTTGCCTTATGACATTGTTGGAGATAACGGTGTTGATATTAAAAATTTATCCTTATCTTCTCGTGAAATTAATCACGGAACATGTTTTTTTGCTATTCGTGGAGAAAAGTCGGATGGACATAAATTTATAAATGATGCAATTGAAAGTGGGGCAGTATGTATTGTTTGTGAAGAAATTCCAGAAGCTATTGATAAAAATAAAGCTACTTTTGTATTAGTTAAAGATACACATATTGCAATTGGATATTTTGCAAGTAGTTTTTATGGACATCCTTCAAAAAAAATGAAAGTAATCGGTGTAACAGGTACTAATGGTAAAACAACCGTCGCAACTATGATATATCGCGCACTTGGTGGTTTTATGCGTAAGACTGGTTTAATCTCCACTGTTGAAAATATTATAGGAAATGAAATAATCGAATCAACTCATACAACTCCAGACGCTATAACACTTCAAAAATTATTAAATGAAATGGTAAAGTCTGGTTGCGAGTATGTTGTAATGGAAGTTTCTTCGCATAGTATTGTTCAAAATAGAATTAATGGGATTGTTTTTACAGGAGCTCTCTTTACAAATTTGTCACATGATCATTTGGATTATCATCATACAATAGACAATTATGCTAAAGCTAAAAAAATGTTTTTTGATAATTTACCAGTAAATTGTTTTGCTATTACTAATGCTGACGATGTTTATGGAAAAAGTATGGTTGCTGATTGTAAAGCACATATTTATACATATGGTTTTAATTTTAATGCTGATTTTAGTGATCTCATTACTTCAAAATTAATTGGACATTTTAATGAGTATAATATGTTGGCAGTATATGCAGTTTTGAAACTTTTGGAATTTGAACCAAACAATATCAAAAATATTATTAAAGACTTACCAGGTCCAAAAGGTAGATTTGAATTAGTTTATAATCAAGCAGGTATTCGGTGTATTGTTGATTATGCCCATACACCAGATGGAATTGCTAATGTTTTAGAATCAGCCCGAAATCTAGTTTCCGATAATGGACGAATTATAACTGTATTTGGTTGTGGTGGAGATAGAGATATTTCCAAAAGGCCTGTTATGGGAAGATTAGCTTATGATTTATCAGACATTGTTATAATCACTAGTGATAACCCAAGAAATGAAGACCCACAAAAAATAATAAATGAAATTAAACAAGGTTTACCTGAAATTAATCTTGATTCTGCAAACGGGCAAATAAAACAATTGATTTTTATTATTGATAGAGAGCAAGCTATAAAAAAATCTGTAAGTTTAGCTAAATCCGGTGATATTGTAATGATCTTGGGTAAAGGTCACGAAACATATCAAGAAATTGCTGGCGTAAAAAATCATTTTGATGATAAAGAGGTTGTGATTAATGAGTTTAAAGATTAATCCTGTTCTTTACTTTCTTTTTGGTGTATACTTAAAAGGTATAATTAATTTAATATATATATGGAAGAGACAAACAATACAAATTCTAGTCACAATTATCTTCGTTTTGGCCTTATTTGGCTTGGAGTTATTTTAGCATTAGGTATGGTTTTAATGACAATTATTGGTAGTTTTACTTTTCTTAGATCAAAAAAATTAGGTGATGTTGTTAGTGTTACTGGATCTGCAACTAAAGATGTTGTTGGAGATAAAGGTAATTTGTATATTTCTTTTTCTCGAGGAGCAAAAGTTGATTCTTTAGGTGCAGATTATAAATTAATGAATAATGATGCCAATACAATAATTAACTATCTTAAGAAAAAGGGTTTTACAGATGCAGATATAACAATTAGTTCAATAAGTGCAAATCAGGTTTGGGATGATAGTGAAAAGTTGAATAAAGATTATGATCTTCGTCAAAGTATTGAAGTTAATAGCACTAATGTTAATTTGATTGATACTACTTCTAAAAATATAACTATGTTAGCTGATGATGGTATTGTTTTAAATGTTAATGCTAATTATACTTATTCAAAATTAGCTGATGAGAGAGTTGGGTTATTGTCATCTGCAATTGATGATGCTCGTGCACGAGCCGAAGCTATTGCAGATAAAAGTGGTCGCAGAATTGGAAATATTCAAACTGCATCTAGTGGTGTTGTACAAGTTCTTGCACCTGGGTCAATAGAAGTTCAAGATTATGGTTCATATGACACATCAACTATTAATAAAACAATAATGGTTACAGCTAAAGTTTCATTTTCCTTTAAATAATAACTTCTATATAAATCATTTTTAATGTATACTGGATGAATAATATGTATAAAACACATTTATTTCGTTTTGTTTTTATTTTTGCCTTGTTTTTTATAGGTGTAGTTAGTCATGCTGCCATGCTTACAAATGCAGGTTTTACAAGTGATGAAATTATTGTATCGAATTCAACACCTGAAAGTGGGTTAACTGTAAAACTATCGATTCCAATTTATAATGAATCAGATGGGGTTCTTTCTGGGATAGTTAGATTATATGTTGATGATAAAAAAATTAGTGAAAAATCTTTTATTTTAAAACCTGGTGAATTTGATGGTGCGACATTTCCTTGGATTGCAATAAAAGGTAATCATGATTTTCTTTTTAAATTTGAAGAAACTATGATTCAATATCCTAAAAAACCAAAAGAAATTGTTGTATTATATAATCGTGAAGCTAAAATTAGTATTTTTACACAATTTAAGGTTGGAGAAGAAGATAAAATAGTTTCAAAAGAAGATGCAATATTAAAAGAATACGAAGTTGTGGGTACTATTGATACAAAGACAAATACAGAATCTATCGGTATTGATTCGTACCGTAAAGATTTTTTATACGATATTGAACAAAAAGTTGGGATTATAAAAAAAGATATTTCAGAAAGTGTTAAATCAAATCAAGAATATGAAGAAAGATTAATAGATCTTCGTAAATCTGTTCCAGGGTCAGATGGTCAGCTTTTAACACCACTTCAATATTTGTATGCGTGGATATTAGGTGCTGTTGCATATATTCTATCAAATATGTATATTTTTTATGGGTTAATAGCATTAATTCTATTTATCCTTATTCGTTTTATAGCCCACAAGGTGCGTCATTCACATGTTCGTACTGGCCGCTAATATCTTATGTTTAAAATAATTATTGGGTTAATATTCATTATTGTATTCTTTTTTTTGAATTTATTTTATTTACAATTATTATTTTTAATTGGAGCAATTTTTATATTGTCTAAATATAATTTTATAATTTTACCATTTACTTTAATTTATGATTTTGTATTTGCATCAGGTAAATTTCCAATTTATAGTATTATAACCTTAGGTCTTATTTTACTTTATTTTTTTATTAAAAAATTTTTAAGAGATTAATTGAAATTTAAATATTTATGAGATTCTTTAAAAGACGAAAAAAATATTCAACTTTTGATATTGATACTATTTTTTTAGATAATAAAAATATGCCGGTTTTTGATCTTAGTCAAAAAGAAGGTAGTATAGAACAAACTATAAATCGTGGTGCAGTTGCTACATTATTAGGATTTTCTCTTTTATTAATTTTTGGTATTGCAATAAAAGCTGGTTATTTGCAAATAATAAAGGGTAAAAATTTGGCTATACGCGCAGAAAACAATCGTCTTTCAGCTATTCCATTATTTGCACGACGAGGAATTATTGCTGATAGAAATGGTGAATTTATTGCTTGGAACGAACTACCAAATGAAGAAATAAAAAAAGAAGATGTTTTAGAATATATTCCAAATCGTTTATATACTGAGAAAATGGGTATGGGGCATTTAACTGGTTATGTATCATATCCACAAAAAGACTCGAATGGGCGTTATTGGCAAAAATCTTTTGTTGGACGAGATGGGATTGAAAAATTATATGATAAAGAATTGTCAGGTGTTAATGGTGCGCGTTTGATTGAAGTTGATGTTAATGGAAATATAATTTCCACAAATTTAGCAGAAAATCCAATTTCTGGAAAAAAAATTAATTTAACGGTAGATATTAGAATGGAAGATGCATTATACCGTAGCATGAAATCATTAGCGGGTAATATGGGTTACAATGGTGGTGCCGGAATAATTATGGATGTACAAACTGGTGAAATTTTAGCCACAAGTAGTTTCCCAGAATATAATAGTGATGTTTTATCCGGAGGTGGAAATTCTGAAATTGTGGAATCTTATTTTAAGGATAAAAGGTCTATATTTTTGAATCGAGTTTTTCAGGGTTCATATGCTCCGGGGTCTATCGTTAAACCTTTTATTGCATTAGAAGCATTAAATCGTGGTGTTATTGGTGAATATGTAAACATTTTGTCTACTGGTTCGATGAGTGTTCCGAACCCTTATAATCCATCAAAGCCAACTATTTTTAAAGACTGGCGAGTCAATGGCTATACAGACATGAGACGAGCCATTGCAGTATCTTCTGATATTTATTTTTATCAAATTGGTGGTGGCTATGGAACACAAAAAGGAATTGGTATTAATAAAATTAAAGAAGTAGCAGAGAATTTTGGTATTGGTAGTCCAACAGGAATAATTTTTCCAGGTGAAGTATCTGGTGTTATACCATCGCCAGAATGGAAAGAAAAAGTATTTAATGGTGACATATGGCGTGTTGGTGATACTTATAATAGTTCGATTGGACAATATGGTTGGCAAGTAACACCTATTCAAATGGCACGAGCAACTGCGGCTTTGGCAAATTATGGTGTTTTAGTTAAACCACGAATTACATTTGATGAACCAATAGTAAATCAAGCTATATCAACAAAATTTACTATTGATGAGTATAAAGTTATTCAAGAAGGAATGCGTATGACTGTAACAGATGGAACAGCTACGATTTTAAATATTAATGAAATGCATATGGCGGTAAAAACTGGTACGGCTCAAGTTGGTGTTGGGAATTCACGAATCAATTCATGGGTGATTGGATTTTTCCCTTATGAGAATCCCAAATATTCTTTTGCTATACTTATGGAAGGTGCACCATCTACGGCATCTCAATCAGCAAGTTTTGTGATGCGAGATTTTTTTATGATACTAGCAAATGAACATCCAGAGGTTATAGAATATTTAAAACTTTGATTTGTGATTACTTTAATGTATAATAGAAAAATGGAAGAAAAAACATATATAACCAAAGAAAATAAAGAGGAATTGATGCAAGAGATGGAAATGCGTCGCTCTATCAAAAGACAAGAAATTAAAGACCAATTAGAATTCGCTAAATCACTGGGTGACTTGTCAGAAAATGCCGAATATCACCAAGCTCGTGAAGATCAAGGTCGCAATGAAGACCGTATTTCTGAAATTGAGCATCTTTTACAAAATGCTGAAGTTGTAAGTAAATCCAAACATGGTCAAGTTGATATAGGCGCCAAAGTTACAATTACTAAAAAGGGTGATAAAGAAGGTATTGAATATATAATTGTTGGTGGAGAAGAAGCCGACATTGCCGAGAAAAAGATTTCGTATCTTTCCCCAATTGGTGCAGCTATTTTTGGTAAAAATGCAGGAGAAACTGTTACTGTGGATACTCCTAAAGGTCAAGTCTCTTATTCCATTATAAGTATTCGTTAATTATTATTATGGCTGGGATAGAAGAACTCCGGCGCGCTAGATTAGTTAAAAAAGCACAACTTGAAAGTCGTGGTTTTTTAGCTTATCCGGCTAGTGTTCTTAAAACTCATAATATAAAACAAATTAAAAGTGATTTTGATAATTTAGTCACAAATAAAGATTCTTTATTTAGTCTTGCTGGGCGAATAGTTTCTATTCGTGGTCAAGGTGCAATTTTATTTATAACATTATTAGAAGAGAACGAAAAATTCCAAATTGTTTTCAAAAAAGATGTACTTGGTGATGAAATATTAAATTTTTTTGTTGATACTGTTGATATTGGTGACATTATATCTGTTACTGGAAATTTGTTTAAAACAGAAAGAGGAGAAAATAGTTTACTTTGCCAACAATGGCTTATGGCCACAAAATCTCTTTTGCCACTACCGGAAAAGTGGCATGGTTTGGAAGATGAAGAGGAAAGAAATCGCAAAAGATATTTAGAAATGATTACAGATCCGTCTGTATATAGTCGCATGGTTATGCGCTCACATATAGTTTCTGCAATTCGGAATTTTTTTGATAAATTAGATTTTATTGAAGTTGAAACTCCAATATTACAAACCCAAGCCGGTGGTGCAAATGCAAAAACTTTTGATACTCATCATATTGATTATGATATGGATATGGTTTTGCGTATTGCAGTTGAGCTTGACCATAAAACAATCATGGCCAGTGGTATCGAACGAATTTATGAAATAGGTAAAATGTTTCGCAACGAGGGTAGTGACCCCAGTCATATACAAGAATTTACAATGATAGAGTGGTATGCGGCTTATAAAACACTCGACGATAATATAGAATGGACCGAGAATTTATTAAAACATTTAGCACATGATATTGTTGGAAAAGATGAATTTAAAATACAAGATAAAGATGGAAATGAGCAAACTATAAATTTCTCTGGAAATTGGACAAGGGAAAAATTTGGAGATTTATTAAAACAATATGCAAATATTGATTTTCTAAATATTACAGATGATGAACTAAAAGAAGAAGTTAAAAAATATGGAATGGGAGATGATGAGATTAAAAATACAAGCAGAGCTAACATGCTTGATTATATTTATAAAAGAACAGCTCGTCCCAAATTAATTAACCCAACATTTGTTACAAATTATCCGGGGAGCTTGAAACCATTAGCACAGCAAAATGCTGATGGTACAGCTGAAGTCGCTCAATTGATTATTGCTGGCTCGGAAATTACAAATCAATATGCCGAATTAGTTGACCCAACAGTGCAAAGAGAATTGATGGAAAATCAGGCCAAAGCGCGTCTTGAAGGTGATGCTGAAGCTATGAAAGTCAATGAACAATTCTTAACAGCCATGGAGCATGGTATGCCACCAATGACAGGCTTTGGTATGGGCATCGACCGCATTGTAGCCATCCTGACTGAACAAAACAACCTCCGTGATACAATCTTTTCTCCGATAATGAGACCAAAGAAAGATTAACAATAAACCCCCTAAAGTCCCCCTTATCAAGGGGATTTTAACTACATAGTTTTGTGATTATTTGCGAAATCCTCCCATGATAAGGGGAGGTGGGTGGGGTTATTTTAAAAATAAAAAAACACCCCGCATATTATTACATCAGGGTGCATTATTGATTTGGATAAATGGAACAGTCACATTTAAAAATAAAAAAACTGGGCAAATTTGCCTATATTAGGCATTTTGGGAGTATTTAATATTTTATAATTATAACCCTCATTCTTTTTTTCGAATTCTTCATCAGCTATTCTTGATGCTTGGCGGACCTCTTCTAATGAGATCAATTTTTCAATAGGAGGACTTTCACCATTCCTAATAGAACTTTGGAGTTCCAGTAAAATTTCGCTCATAACATTTTAATTTAGTCTTTACTTTACACCTTTTGGATATGATTGTCCAGTGGTTTTTGGGCATTTGGGGATAACTTTATTGTAGCATTGTGGGAGAAAGTGGTGTATAATTGTACTTAAGTGGGGGGAAGTGGGACTAAAACATTTTTAATAAAATGTTCGCCCGAACTTTCTGAAAGAAAGTTTTAGGGACAAATAACCCTTATACCACAACAAATTTATGTTAATCGGAGAATTTACACACACATTAGATGACAAGAAGAGAATTACTCTTCCAACCAAGCTAAGAAAAGAGCTTGGTAAAACCGTTGTTGTATCTCCTGGAATAGATTCTTGTTTGTTTTTATTAACTAAATCCGAATGGTCCAAATTGTCTGAAAAATTATCTAGTGGTTCAATGCTCGAACAAAATACTCGTAGTTTTTCTCGTTATTTATTTGGACAAGCAATGGAATTAGATGTTGATACTGCAGGGCGAATACTTGTGCCGGAAAATTTAAGAACACTTGCAGGACTATCACAAAAAGTTGTCTTGATTGGCGTTAAAAATAGAATGGAAATTTGGAGTGAAGAAAAATGGAATGCATATAAAAAAAGCGTAGAGAGTGGGGTTGACTCTATCGCCGGAACATTAGGCAGTTTAGGAATTTTATAATATGTATACTCATAACCCAGTTTTAGTTAACGAAATCTTGGAAAATGCATATGTTCCCAAGAATGCAATTATTGTTGATGGAACATTGGGTTTGGGTGGGCATGCATTAGAAATTTTAAATAAA
>Ga0155286_121_pt1 | contig 23044 bp, 27 predicted proteins | sample RifCSPhighO2_02_FD_106254 | JGI IMG/M metagenome (GOLD analysis project Ga0155286, IMG submission 106254) | Candidatus Nomurabacteria bacterium RIFCSPHIGHO2_02_FULL_33_12
TCTTGGAATTCTGGAAATGAGAGGGTGGTGTATTTGGATTAGTGGTATGGTATAATTTATTTATGGAACCACAAAATATAGATCCAGGAATTAGCCAAATTACAAAAACAAAAGAATTTAAGAAACCTAATACAATACTTGTGTTCATTGTTATACTTCTTCTTTTATTACTATCCATTGGTATATATTTTGTTTTTTTTCATAAAATTAAAAATAATACTTATATGCCTAATGGTACATTTGTTTTAAAAGATATTACGCTTACTCCACCAAAAGAAGATCCTCTTTGTGACGATGTTTTTTCTGGCAAAAATTCATCAGACGAACTAGCGGATAAATGTTTTGCTCTTATGATTGAAATTACTGATTATGAAAATTTAAATGCTACAAAAATGTTTAACTACGTTCCAGTCAAAAGGGATTTAAATGATCAGATTGTAGCTACTGTTCAAAAATTTCTAAAAGATAACGGGTATTATAAAGGTGAAATTAATGGCAACTATGATGACTTAACTCAAGTCTCAATTGAGCAGTATAGATTTTTATCAGGAACATCAGTACTTCCACTTACTCCCGGCTTAAATTCTAAACTTCTTTACGATATCGCAAGAAGAATAAGACCACTTGAAGCCAAGGAAATAATTGTTTTGTCGCCACTTCCAGGAGCAAAAGTTGAATCAGGAAAAGAGATTATTTTGGAGATAGGATATGGTCCTTTGGTTAAATCTTTAAAAATAGATTCCCCTGGATTTGATTCTGAGTATCGTGATTATATATATAATATAGAAAATCCAAAAACAAAGGGTGGTATTGTTAATGTGATAATTAAAACAGATTTAGCTCCTTATAATTTTGGTATTGATGATGTAGCGGTTTCAGTTATTGAAAAAGAAAACCAACCAGGTAGATCTTTTTCTATTGGCACAAATGCTGATACAAGATTTGATTTTTATACAAACAAAAAGCCATCTAATATTGAAAATCAAGAACCAAACGAAACATATACTTTAAATATTACTGATAAAAATAAACCAGTTTCAGAAATGATGATTCCAACAGCTATCGCTAAACCTATAAGCTTCCTTGCGGTATTTTTAAATCCTGATGGAAAATCATTCATTAGTAATGAAATTGTGCCTGTTGTAGAAAATACCAATATTGCTGAAATTATTCCACAAGAAAGTTTTTCAGGAAATACAGTGGAAGGATACTCTTTTGGATATCAGTTAAAACCAAAAAGCGTTGGCAAAACAAAGCTAACGATAACTTTTAATGGTTTTACTAAGTCCTTTTCAGTAATTGTAGAGTAAATATATTGTATATAATTTTATGAAAAAATATTTACCGCACATTTTACTAAGTATTTATTTGATTGAAGCAATTGTTGCGGGGATTAACCCGTATTCGAGGAGTGTATGGTTTGCGGAAAATATCCCTATAATATTGCTCGTTTTATTTATTGTGATTTTGTATAAAAGGGGTGTAAGATTTTCGAATACTGCATACATACTAATGTTCATTCTGCCATTTTGGCATACAATTGGCGGGCACTACACATTTGAGCGTGTGCCTTTTGATTTTTTTAATAATCTTTTTGGCTATAGCCGAAATATGTTCGACCGTATTGGGCACTTTACTGTGGGATTCTATGCACTGCCTATCATTGAGTATTTGGTAAGTCGAGGATTGGTTGCAAAGCGCGCAATTGCTGTGACATACGCAATATTTGCAATTGCATTTGTGGCAGTATTCTACGAATGGACAGAATGGTGGTATGCAGAACTTTATGGTGGGGAAAGTGGCCTTGCCTTCCTCGGCTCCCAAGGCGACATTTGGGACGCACAAAAAGACATGCTTCTAGATACCCTCGGTGCTGTTGCAATCTCTATTTTTTATTTGATTTCCAAGAAAAAATAAATGTAGTATAATAATACTATTAATAACATAGTATATAAATGTATGTCTAAATTAGAAAGTACAACTGGAACAGGACATGGGTTAAAAGGTGATGCATTAGAGCAAGAACTTCAAAAAGCTGAAGCAGAGTTGGGTATAAATACTCCTCTAAAAAAAGAAGCTGAAAATATATATGTAGGTCCAAATCAAGAGCAAGTTTCAGAGATTATAAATAAAACTGAAAAGATAGAAAAATACATAAAAACTCCCGAAGAAATTGCAGAAGATGAAAAATTAACCCAAAAATCAATTGATGAAATAAAAGAGAAGATAATAAAACTTTCTCCAATGGTAGATTCCGAGGATGTTCCTGTTATTGGTGAAAAAGTGGAAAAATATAGAGTTCTTGAAGGTCAAGTTAGAACTCAGATAAATAATCTTATTGAAAATTCTGAAACAAAAGATGATAAAGAGGTTTTTCATAAAATGATTCAAAATTTAGATACTTTTAAACAACGAATAAAAGAGGCTAGAGAAAGTTTTGCTTTTGAAACTAAGAAATTTCCGTCTATTGAAAATATGAATAATTCTTCTAAATGGTGGAGTCAAGATAGTTTTTTAAGTGATACTTTAAAAAATGGGGAAAATGGAAAGACTGTTTCCAATACTTTAGTATATCTTGATAAACTTAGCCCTGAACAGCAAGAAAAAATTATGAAAGCGTTTGATTTTAATCCCGATATAAAAATGGAGGATAGATTTGAGATATATAATAGAAACGAAAAATCATTTTTCAAAAGTTCTGTTAAATCAGGTAAAAAACATTCATTCATTGTACCAAGTCCTGCATTGGAATATCCTGGGATTTTTTTAAAGTCTAAAAATTACAATGGGCATGGATCCCCAGATCAAACTTCCATTGTATTAGGCAAAAAATTAATTGAAGAGCTTTTTAAGGAAAACATATAATTAATATATGGAAATACAAAATATCAATCAGGAAACAGTTTTACCAAATAACATAACGGAATTTAAAAAGTCTAAAGTAATCATTGTTTTGGCTTGGATTCAAGTTATTACACTTGTTATAATTATCTTAGGAAGTTTCATCGAAATTATTTTTTCAGATGATTATTCTTTTAATCCTGTTTTACTTTTAGTTTTAATAGGACCCATATTTGGTTTTATTGTAATTTTTACCAAAAAATCCTTAGTTTATAAAATTAGTACTATAATTTTAATTATTTATTTTATGATTCAAATTTTTGGTTTTGTTAAGTCATTTCTTTATATTAAAAATTCCTACGGTCAAGACTACCAACAGACTACCGAGATTCCAACAATAAAGAAGAATCAATGATTTTTTTATTTGTATGTGTTAATTGTAAAACTTTCTATAAAAAATATGTTATGATTAAGTCATAAAAGTAAATTTATTAAGATATGAACAAAAAAATAAAAAACACGGTTACTTTGTTTGAAGGGCAAAATATAAGAAGAGAATGGGATGGCGAAAACGAGCTTTGGTATTTCTCTGTGGTTGATATTGTAAAAGCTCTTACGGAGCAATCAGATTTTCAAACAGCTCGAAATTATTGGAAAGTTTTAAAACACAGGCTTATTGGTGAAGGGAGCGAACTGGTTACAAAATGTAACCAGTTGAAAATGGTAGCTGATGACGGCAAAATGAGAGAGACTGATGTACTTGATACCGAAAACATACTTCGCTTGGTACAATCCGTCCCAAGTCCAAAAGCGGAACCTTTTAAGCTTTGGCTTGCAAAAGTCGGCTATGAAAGATTAGAAGAAACAGCTGACCCAGAAATTGGTATACACAGGGCTCTTAAGACGTATTTACAAAAAGGCTACAGTCAAAATTGGATTAACCAAAGATTAAAAAGTATTGAAATTCGTAAAGACTTAACAGATGAATGGGAAAATAGAGGGGTTAAAGAAGGAATAGAATTTGCGATATTAACAAATGAAATTACAAAAGCTTGGACGGGGTTAACCACAAAAGAATATAAGAATCTTAAAGGTATAAAAAAAGAAAACTTACGAGACAATATGACCAATATGGAATTAGTTTTAAACATGCTTGCCGAAACCACAACCACTGAAATATCAAAGAATCGTAAGCCTAAAAATTTTGATGAGAATAAAAAAGTAGCTCATGAGGGAGGGAAAATTGCCGGTAATGCAAGAACTGAAATAGAATCAAAAACAAATCGTAAAGTTGTAACTCCCGCTAATTTTAAAAATATAATAAAGAAATTAAAAAGTAAATAAATTATATGAGAATGAAGAAATCTTTAGGGCTAAAAAAATTTTCAGAAAAAAATTTCTCGTCCGAGACTTCTTTTAATAAAAAGAAGTCTTTAGGGCAGAATTTTTTGAAGTCTGAGAAGGCGGTGAGGCAGATTGTAGAAGCTGGGGAGTTGGGAGTATCTGTAAAACAAGGAAAACAAGAGACAGTTTTGGAAATTGGGCCTGGGATGGGGGTTTTGACGAGCGCCCTTTTGGAAAAGGGCGCTCGTGTGATTGCTATTGAAAAAGATGACCGTTTGATTATTCCATTGTCTATCAAGTTTCACAAAGAAATTAAATCTGGGCAATTTGTCTTAATTCATGGAGATGTACTGGATTTTGTAGGTAAAGATGCAATGTTACCAAGTTTAGTAAATCTTTTAAGCAGTACTCAAGTTGCGCAAGAACCGTTCTTACGCAAAGAAAATAACAAGAAAATTAACAAGAACTCTCCTTATGAGAATAGCAAAGACGGTCCTTACGAAAATAATGGTTACAAGCTTATAGCCAATATTCCGTACTATATAACAGGAGAAATTATAGAACGATTTCATACTATAGAGAATCAACCCAAGACTATTGTTATTTTAGTCCAAAAAGAAGTTGCCCAAAGAATAGTTACTAAATCTGCACCCGGTTTAGAAAAAGGTATAGGGAAAGCCAATTCTTATATTAAAGACAGACAAGGTAAAGAAAGCATATTGTCTATCGCTGTTAAAATGTATGGGAATCCCAAAATTGTGTCCATTGTTCCCATGGGGGCTTTTGTCCCTGCACCAAATGTTGATTCGGCAATTTTATCTATCAATAATATAAAGCATTTTGGGACACAAAAACAAGAAAAAGAGTTTTTCACAATACTACGGGCATCTTTTGCTCATAAAAGAAAATATATGCTTTCAAATATAAAAACCCTGCCAATAAATATTCAAAAAAGAGTTATGGAAGTTTTGATTAAATATAAATACCCAGAATCTATCCGTGCCGAAGATATCCCTGTTGCAATTTGGAAAGATATAGTATAATTGATTTATGTCATTTAAAGACTATTTACCCAGCCAAATATTTAGAAAAAGATTACTTGCCGTAGTTATTATTGTTGCTGTAGTTATTGTAATAATTTTTGGTATTAAATTAATTGGTAAAGGTATAAAAGAAATTAAAATTCGTAAACAAATTAAAAACTTACCTATAGAACTTCAAGCTGAAGCACGGACAATGACACTGGGTGAACTTCAAACAAAAGATTCTAACGGAAATGCAATTCCCGATTGGGAAGAAAGACTTTTTGGGCTTGATCCATCAGGAAATGGAGAAGAAAATAAACAAATCATTCTTTCTAAAAAAGCCCAACTTCGTATTGAGAATGGAATTACAGAAGATGAAGATAATACAAATCCTAAAACAGAAACCGAAAAATTTGCTAAAGATTTCATTTCATTAGTCATGAGTCTTGAAGGTTCAAATGCTTTGACTGATGATGCATTAAATAATATTTCAAATGCGGCGGGAGACAGTTTGTCTGATTATAATTTACCCGATGTTTTGTCATCTTGGGATGTAAAAACTGTGGATAATAGTGTAGTTAGTCGTGATAAATATGTAAATGCATTACTTTCTGAATTAGTAAAAATAACAGATTCAAATGGCAATGATGAGCTTACTATTATATCTGGTGCAATAGAAAATGAAAAAGATGCTGAAATTATAATTTCACCTATTATAAAAACTTATAAACAATCTACTGAAGAATTAAAAACTGTATTTGTACCAAAAACATTTTTGAATCAACATTTGGCTATTGTAAATAGTCTTTCACATATTGCAACTGCATTGGAAAATATGAAATATGTTTCTACCGACCCAGCACGAGCTACAAAAGGTATCATGCAATACCAAGTTTATTCTGAAACATTAGATAATGCGATACAAGAGATACAAGCCAAATATTAATATGGTATAATTTAGTAATATATGAAAAAATCTCACTTCTTTAAATCCATCTCATATTTTATTGTATTTTCTTTTTTTGTTTATCCAATATCTAGTTTTGCTATTACTATTGCCAATGATCCATATAATTCTACAGAAGATGATTCTTCAAGTTATAAATCAACATCTGGTAATTATAGTGGTGTTGCGGATATAGGTAAAGCAACTAAAGACCCTGCAGCAAAAGCTGCACTAACATCATGTAATAAAGCTGTCCCTGCAGCCCAACGAGCATTGCTTGGTTTGCAATATGCTAAACAAGATCCTACTCGCAACGATACACTTTTAACAATTTTTAATAATATACCAGCATTAATTGGTGGAGCAAGTGCTGTAGGTAGTACTTGGGTTAAAAATCCAAAATATGTATCTGAAGAAGAAACAAGTAGATTAAAAGAATTAGGTGCTTGGGATGGAAGTCAAAAATCAGAAAGTAAATTTATTACAAATCCTGCTGTTAAAAAAGAATGGAAAAATTATGGTAGTAATGCAGCAAATGTTGCAACATTTGGAATATCTGGTAAAAATCAAGCTAAAAAAGCCGAAGCTGCAGGTGACACTGCCAGATTACAAGAATTAGCCGAACAGGAAACATTTCGTACAGAATGTCTTGATAGTATAAAAATTTCTATAGCTAAAAATTTACTAGACCGTGGAACTGTCGAAATGGTTAGTCTAATCCAAACCGGGAATTTCGGTGACCCTATGTATGTGACCGATGGAGAGCAATGGTATAAAGATATGCAAAACCGAACAATTGTAGATGTTTTTGGGGTTGATTTAAATGCTATTTCAAGTGGAAATAATTTATCAAATCCATATGCAAAGAGTACTATAAAAAATCTCATTAATAGCTCAAGAGGAGATACTTTTCAAGAAAAAAGTTATTATACTTTGGGGTCTACTTTATTAAATATTCAAAATAGATATGGTACTGGTACAGGCGTTAACAATATTAGGGGAGATATAAATTCAGCATACAATAGAGCAAAATCTGAAGAAGATATAAGAAAAGAAAAAGAAGCAGTACAAGCTTTTAATAATGATTTTAATGCTGGTGGTTGGGATGCATGGCTTGCATTAACACAAAATCAAGCAAACAATCCAATTGGTTATTCAATTTTGGCAAGTGAAGAATTATCTAAAAAACAAGCTGAGAAAGAAAAAGCTTTTCAGGCAGAAAACAGTAATCAACTTCTTAGTAAAAAAGTTTGTACTTCATACTATGTAGATAGTGATGGTAAACCTATAAGTAATAATAATACAAATAGAGAATTAGATTTTGCTAAAATTGTAAATAGAAAAAATATAAAAATAAATCCCAATGATCCAAAAGCTTGCTTGAAAAGTGAAGTTGTTACACCTGGTTCGTTAATTACCGAAAGAATGAAATGGTTTGTAACTAGTGACATACGCCAAGCCGAATTGGCAGATAAATTTAACAGTTCAATCTCTACAATTCTTACAGCTTCAATTAACAAAGCCACACAAATTGGTCTTGATGAAATCAAATATAAACTTTCTTCTAGATGGAATCCAGATAGTTTTTCTTCAGCATTAGGACGATATGCAGCGAATAGGTCTAATTTTTTGAATGGTGGAAATAAATCCAGAGTTAGCTATCAGGGCGTAAATTATGAATTATTCCTTGATACAAATAGCTCTTTTTGGAAATCTGATTTTGATTTAGAAAGAGATCTCAATGATGTTCAAATTGGTTGCGAAATTAATAAAGGTCTTTATACAACACAAAAAGAATATGTAGATGAACTAGAATATATGATAGATGGGACTGTTAGCCCACTTCCACAAGTTATTCCTTATGTTGCATTGTTGGATATGTGTGTACCTGGGCCAACCCCAGCTTGGCAAGAATTATCTGATCCATTTTTTGCTGAATATATTGATGTAGTTTCCGAGCAAAATCCAGATAAATTAAAATCACCTGATTTGGCTTTTACAAAGATTAACAAACTTTTAGCAAAAAAAGAAAAGAATTCTGGTACGATGGCAACCGTTGGAGCATTAACAAGTTCAATTAGTTCTGTATTACCACCACCAGCAAATGGTATTGGTATGATAGTTGGTGCTGGTTTAAATATAGGTTCGGCAATAATTAAAAATAAAAAAATTGATGGGTTGACTCCATCAGCGTATAGTTCAGCAATTAATGCATTTCAACAAATTGTACCTCAAGTAATGGAAGAAGAAACTTATAAGAATAAAGATAAAGAAATAGAAGCTACAATCAAAGCTTATGAAGGTTATATAGATTATATTTATACTACATATTCAGACGAAAATAATATACCAGTAGCTGGCAAGGCTCGACCTGTAATTGGTAATTTGATGGAGAAGAATGAAAATGTAAATGCAACTATCGAGGCTTATAATGCAGAATATCCAAGAGCTTTGGCAACATTAAAAGAATTAGAAAGTATTAAAAAAGAAGTTGATGCAATTTATGCTACTGCACGAAAAAGAATGTCTACAAAATATCCAGATACAGTAGATACAACAAGTAAAACTAGTGGAAAATTAATGAAATGGAGTGATTTACCAGAGGCTTGTACACAATCTTGTATAGCTGTTAAACAAAAGATAGAAAAGCCAGACTATAATGAAGTTCAAGCTATTTTAAAGGGTCTTAAATTAACTAATGGTGCATGGGGTAGTGGTAAATCTTTACGACAATTACATGATGAGATGATTTTAAGAATTGGTAATATGAAGATAGAAAATAGTCCATTAGATCCAGGTGGTGTTCAACCAGAATCAGGTTCTACTGGTGGAGTCAAAACAGGAACAGGAGTATCTGGTGATCCAAGAGACCAATTATTCCAAAATATAAAAGGTGGTGTATATACTGGGGGTGTTAACAATCCTATTGATCCAGGTGGTGTTATAAATCCATCTGATATTGGTGTATATACTGATAGTAGTAATGGTTCAACTATTGGTTCACAATAATTATTATGACAAATTTTAAATTCACACCAAAACTCGCATTTGCAATTATCCTTGTAATAGTATTTATTACAGGAGTAGTTTTGTTATTACGGACATCAAATAATGTTTCAAAAAATGGTGATATTCCTGAAAAAAGCCTACTTTCTTTTTTTGGAGAAAGAAAAAATAAACCATTAGATGAAACAACAGTTGCAGGTGCAATTGATAAATCTGGTAGTGGTGGAAGTGGGAATAAAGATGATCAAATTATTGGTACTTGTTTTGATGGTATAAAAAATAGTGATGAAACAAGTATAGATATTGGTGGCCGATGTATAGATATTACAGGCCAAGGTAGTGGGTCGGGTGCTCTAGGAAAAGGATCCTTATCTTTAAAACCAATTGGTTCAAATGGATCTGGTGGTTCAGGTTCTTCCGGGTCAGGTGGCAGTGGTGGAAATGGTGGTACAGGTGGCAGTGGTGGTGGAACTGGTGGTACAGGGTTTGGTAATGATCCTGGTACAGGATATCCCCAAACAGATCCCGGATATGTTATAAAAACAATTGATGAAGTAGAATCTTTTGTTCCAATAAATTGTACACCAAAGCCAATAGAGTTTACAGAAGAAGAAATAGGTAAATTAAAAAAATTAGAGCAAAGATTTAATAAAGTCGCTGCTGAAATTCGTACACAACAAGATGTGGATACACTGGTACAAACAAGACAAAATTATTATGATTATTTATCATCCGACTATCGTGTAGATTCAAGAAAAGATGGTACAGGAGTTGTAGAGTTAACAAAACAATGTGTTGCCGAGCGTGCCAAAGTAGCTGCAGCATTACCACCAGTTGTTTTATCAAAAGCATTAAAAACAACTGCAACACCAGATGGAACAGTAATTACAACAGGTGATGGAACAGTAATTATTGATTCAACAGCAGCATCTACAGATGATGGAATAGTTGGTGGAGTATATGATGGAGCATTAGCATGGGTAAATCAATATGAATGGTATGGCCGTCCAATGGGTATGCGCCTAAATCCATTTTTACCATGGGAGATGGTTGAGACATTATTAAATACAAAAGGTCCAGTAAAAGATCTTTTGGATTATGAAAAATCTTCAATGACAAAAGAATTAGCAGATTTACATATCTCTATTTTTACTACTTTACCAAATCAAATTAATCAATTAACAACAGATAAAAAAACATTAACAAATCAAATTGTTGGTATAAATCCTGAAATTCTTGCTGTTCAATTACAAATTGATAGAATAAAGAAAATTATAAAAATGTTACCCAATGGTAATTCTAAAACAACATTACAAAAGACTCTTGCTGGTTTAGAAGATCACATTCTACGAAACACAGTCTTAGACCCAAAAGCAAAGGAGGAAATTGTTTCTAAGATAAGTGATATAAATGAAGAAATAAAATCACTTTCTATTCAATTAAGTGATTCAAAAAACAGAAGAGAAAGACTACTTGTATTATTAGATCAAGCTAACAAAGATCCATTTTCTTATCTTGTTAATAATATGTCATATGTTGGTAGTGAAATGGTTGGTTATAAAGAAACTGAAGTTAGTCGTAAAAATGGTATCTATTATAATGTTCGTAGTATATTTTGGAATTTTTTTACATGGAATGATGGTCCTGGTATTTTAGATAAAATGTGGGGGGGAGATAGAAGCGGAACACTTGTTGATGAATTAAATAATGCTTCTGATAATAATCCATTGAAAAAAGAAGGATTTGGTAATCCATGTACATGGTATGGGAATTTCAATGGAAAACAAAAAGTCTGGGATGATAATCTTGGTTTTTATAGATGTTACGAAGAATACTATCCTATTCAAGATCTTGAGCGTGTATTAGGTATTTGGTAACATATTTGAGTATAAAAATGGGGCTAAATTTATTAAAAATAAATTTAGCCCCATTAAACTTGTATTTTACTTATATTATGCTATGATAGCCAGATATGAATACAGGGAATATAGTGCTTTCACCAGTTGATCTTGAATACCGAAAAAAGCTTGATTTTGCATCAGGTGATACTGTTCGCGTCCAAACAAAAATTATAGAAAAAGGCAAAACTCGCCTTCAGGCTTTCGAAGGATTGGTTTTAGCTCGTAAACATGGTGCATCCCAAGGAGCTAGTTTTACTGTTCGAAAAGTTACAAGTGGAGTTGGTGTAGAGAGAATTTTCCCATTATATAGCCCAATGATTGAATCTATAGAAGTTACCAAGCATGCTCGTACTCGTCGTAGTAAACTTTATTATATTCGTGACAAAGCTGTTAAAGATGTTCGTAAGCGTCTTAAAAAAGCTAAAATCGAATCAAATGAAGAAACTGTAGAAACAAATCAAGAATCTTCAGAATAAATTAGATGTTAATAAGTAGCCCCTCGTATCCTCGACGGGCTACTTATATGGTATAATAGTTTATATGAAAAAAATATATTTTGTCCCATTTTTATTATTAGCTCTTATTATAAGCTCTGGTATTTCTTTCGCAGCAACACAATACAAAAAACCTGCAAATCTTAATTGCAAATTAGCTCAAAATGCAACAAATGAATGGTGTGACATGGAAAATGGTCCAATGGATGATGAAGAAGAATTTTTAGAAGAGGAAGAATCATCGTGTGATCCATTCTTTGCAGTAGTTCCAAAATATAAAGCATATTCTGCTAAATATATTCCAGATACAAAAATACTTCAAGAACTTTTGAATTCAGATAATGAAAAAGCTCTTTTAAAAGTTGATGGACTTTGGGGGAATAAAACAGATAAAGAATTTAGAGCTTTTCAAAAAAGAAATGAAATAAAAGTAACGGGTAAAATTGATACAGCAACACTTGATTTCTTGATGGAAAATTATTGTGATGCAAATATTGGTGGAATAGGAGATGAAGAAGAAATAGGATAAAAATAAATAAAATCCCCATATGGGGATTTTGTGTTTTGTGCTCGGGGGGAGACTTGAACTCCCACGCCTTGCGGCATACGAACCTCAATCGTACATGGTTACCAATTACATCACCCGAGCATCTGTGCATTATACACAGTAAAATCCTTTTTTCAAATTAACATTGTGTTATACTTTATATAATGATAACCGAACAAATTATAACTTATATTAAAGATCAAATTACTCGTGGAATATCTCGCGAGAAAATTCGTGGGAATTTAATTTCTGCTGGTTGGGAAGAAACTGATATTCAACAAGCTTTTTCTTTTGCTCAACCGAATGGTGAAAATGCTGCTCTTAAAATCGCCCCAGCTTTTGCAGTTGTTGACCCAGTAGCCCGCGAAGTATCTGTTGATAAAACTGAATTAGTAAAAGATGACAAACCTTTTATTCCAATTCTAAAAAAAGACAATGAAGTTAAATCAAGTTATAAGCCTGAAGAGCATGCTGATGAAAAAATAGCAGTGATGAAGCATGTTGAGCCAGTAATTAACACACAGCCTGTATCACCTATAGCATCTACAGCGCCAGCCAGCATTCTTGTTACTCGAACTGCTCCAAAAGTCGCTACAAATACATTTGGCGATGAAGGTGAAATTCACAAACCAAAAATGTCTTCAGTTTTAAAAAGTCTGGCATTGTTTCTAACGATTGTTTTGATAGTGGGAAATGTATTTTTGTGGCTATTTGTTATGCCAAAGATTGATAAACAAAATCAAGAAAAAAATACTGCATTAAACACACAAAACGAGCTTGATAATGCTGTTGCCCAAAATCCTCGTCAAATAGCGAATGTGGAAAATGAAGAAACAAATTCAATAGCACCCTTTGGTAATACTGGCAGTACAAATACAGTAGAAGTTTTAAAACAACCAAGTTTGTTGTTCAAAAATGGCGCTGATGCATACTTTGTAAAATATAATACATATGGCTCGGTAGCGATGTCACTGGGGTCTTGTGGGGCATCTTCAACAGTCTTTTCTGACACTATGGTAAAATCTGCATTGTCAGAAATGACCGGATTAACTAAAAATATTCCACAATGTTCGCTCGCAACCGACGACACAGTAAAGAAAAATCGTATGACACAATATCTTGTATATGTTCCAATGGATAAAGGTGGCTACTGTATAGACAATACCGGCGCCGCGATTGTTGTAACTAAAAAACCTACTACAATATCTTGCGTTAGCGGACTATAAAAATTTTATTTGAGAAAAGTAAATAATATGTTATATTCCTATAGTGTTATATGGGGATTATGGTGTAACGGTTAACACTGTATCTTGTTAATATCCACAGTTGGTTTTGTTTACATATGATGTATTTTTTGTTAGAATTAAATAATGCCAGATGTAAATTGTAAGATATGTAATAAAATATTTTATGCAAAACCTTTTTGGTTAGCAAAAGGTTATGGAGTTTATTGTTCAAAAGAATGCCATTATTCTGGCATAAGAAAAGGTAAAAAGATGCCTTGTGATATATGTGGGAAAGAAACATATAAACAATTGAAGCAATTAGAAAACTCAAAAAGTGGTAAATTTTTTTGCAACAAATCTTGTCAAACAGTTTGGCGTAATCAAGAATTTATAGGTTCAAAGCATGCAAATTGGAAAACAGGTCGACATGCTTATAGAAGTGTACTTTCAAGAAATAAGATTAATAAAATATGTACATTATGCAAAACAAAAGACACAAGAGTGCTTGCTGTGCACCATATAGATAAAAATCGAACAAATAATACGGTTAGTAATCTTGCTTGGTTATGTCACAATTGTCACCATCTTGTACACCACCACAAGAATGAGACTGAAAAATTTAATAAAATGTTAGTAGTTGCAAAATAACAAAGATTAGCTTTGTTCATATGGTGTCTATAGTTTAGTGGCAAAACTTCGGTTTGTGGAACCGATATCGAGAGTTCGATTCTCTCTAGACACCCCAGAAACAAAAAAATCCCCTTAGGGGATTTTTTTTAAGCTTTTATAAGTCCGGCTTTTTTGAGAGTTGCGTATGCGCCGTTTTTTGTGATTGTGCGTAGGCCAGAAGTAGAAACTTCGATACGAATAGATTTGCCAAGCTCAGGTACAAAAACCTTCTTTTTTTGGAGATTTGGGTATTGTCGGCGTGAACCGGTAGGAGTATATTTGGTCGCACGCACGCGGTTGGAATATCCGCCAGCGATACGAGATGTTTTTTTTGTGATTGCGCAGGTTTTTGCCATATAATGATTGATTTAAATTACTTTTGCATGGTATCATAAAGAATATGGATACGCAAGTCGACAAAATTTTCTATTTTTTAGTTCTCATCTTTTCTATTGTTATTCATGAATTGGCACATGGTTATGCAGCACTTTATTATGGTGATACAACAGCCAAAGATGCAGGGCGTTTGACACTAAACCCGATAAAACATATTGATCCAGTTGGTTCTATTATTGTGCCAGTTTTTTTATTTATTATAGGATCTCCATATATGGTTGGTTGGGCTAAACCTGTACCATATAATCCTATGAATTTGCGAAATGAAAAACTTGGAACCCGCGCTGTAGCCTTTGCCGGGATTCTTGCAAATTTATTAATCGTTCTTATTTTCACTTTACTTATAAAATTTGGTTCATCATTTATGTCTGTCCAAATGATTCAAATGTCAGCTTTGATTGTATTGGTTAATTTAGTCTTGGCATTATTTAATATATTGCCAATTCCACCTCTTGATGGATCAAAAATTTTAGCTAGCTTTGGAACAGCGAAAATGCGAGAAATGGTAGAATATCCCCGGGGTGCAACAATGATAGGGTTTTTTATTGTAGCTATATTTTTATGGCATTTTCTTTCACCGTATGTTTTTAATGTATTTAATTTTTTGATTAAATAGAATTATGAAAAAGTTTTTACTCACATTTATTTTTTTATTTATTTTTACACCTTTTGCGTATTCAGCAACGGTTGGAACTATTAGTACAACAAATAAATATGCAAAAATTTATGCTGGAGAAAATGCTGGTACACAAATTAATTTTCGTCCCAATGATACAGCTAGTGTCCAAGCTATAGAGGTTCACAATGATCGAATCAGGGGCTATGCTTGGGGAGAAGCAACTGGTTGGATAGTATTTTCTTGTGAAGATACAACCAATGGATGTACGGATGGGGAATTCAAAGTTGCCAATGATGGTAATGGTAATTTATCAGGCTATGCTTGGGGGCAAGCAACCGGCTGGATATCTTTTTCTTGTTCTAACTCTACATCTAATTGTTCAACTGGTGCTGGGTCTTGGGGTGTATCAATTACATCAGGTCAATTTTCAGGCTATGCTTGGTCCCAAAATTTTGGCTACATTCAATTTAATTGTAATGTCAGTGGCGCATGTTTATCAACTGACTGGGCACCAACTAGTTCCACACAACAAGGCGGGGCAGTATTGTTACCACAATATCTAGAAGCTTTAAATATTTTATATCGTGGTCCACAAAATTTATTACCTGTTGAAGAAATAGTCCCAGATAAAAATATAGAGACAATAGATACTCAAAAAAAAGATACAGAACAAGTGATAAAAGATCAAACAAAAAATCAAATAAAAAATAAAACAGAAAAGACAGAATTATCTAAGACTATTCCTAAAAAAGATCCTATAAAAATTAATGATAAATTTGTGTTTCAACTTTTAAATCCACAGCCTGATTCTATTCCGCCATTAGTAAAAAAAGAAAATTTTACTAATTTTGATTCTATAGATTATGATAATAAAATCAATAAAGCAAATATATATGCTATGTTTAATAGCAATATAATTGAAACCTTGAATAAAGTTAAAGAAAATAAAGTTCTTGAAAAACAAAAAGATTTAGAAAATATTGATAATACAGTCCATAAAAAAACTTTGGATAATATTGATAAAGAAACTAAATCTGTAGTTTATTTAATATTCCTTATCCTAATCTTACTCTTCATCCGCATCTTCCGTAATTTTGTGTAATAACTTTGTGATTTTCCCTCCCCTTGATAAGGGGGAGGTTGGAGGGGGTTTGTATTTTGTGTTTATTCACCCTTGCTTATTTTTTAACTTAGTGCTAGGATAATTGTAACAGCACTCTTTAGGGCTTTTTTTATTTGTCAAAAATAGAAATCTACCTAAAAAGAACTGCATTATTAAGATACATAATATTCTAATTATATGGCAGAAGAATTCGATCGCTCCAAGCCACACATCAATGTGGGTACAATTGGTCACGTTGACCACGGTAAAACAACATTAACAGCAGCTCTTCTTACAGTTCTAGGTCGTCAAGGTGCTGGTTACAGTTCAAAAATGAAGTCAGTTGACCAAATTGACTCTGCACCAGAGGAAAAAGCTCGTGGTATTACTATCGCGCTTTCTCACAATGAGTATGAAACTCCTACTCGTCACTATGCTCATATTGATGCTCCAGGTCACGCTGACTATATTAAAAACATGATCACTGGTGCCGCTCAAATGGACGGTGCTGTACTTGTTGTGGCTGCAACAGATGGTGCTATGCCACAAACTCGTGAGCATGTTCTTTTGGCTAAACAAGTTGGTGTTCCAAAAATTATTGTATTTCTTAACAAATGCGATATGGTGGATGATCCCGACATGCTTGATTTGGTTGAAGAAGAGCTTCGTGAACTTCTTACAAAACAAGGTTTTGATGGCGCAAATGCTCCTGTTATTCGTGGTTCAGCATTGAAAACTCTTGAAGAAGCTGATAATACTGGTCCATGGTCAATGAAAGTTCTTGAACTTGCAAACGCACTAGATACTTATATTCCAATGCCAGAACGTGATATTTCAAAACCATTCTTAATGCCTATCGAAGATATTTTCTCTATTGAAGGTCGTGGAACTGTTGTTACAGGTAAAATTGAACGCGGAATAGTTAAAGTTGGTGAAGAAGTTGAAATTGTTGGTATTAAAGATACTGCAAAAACAACTATTACTGGTATTGAAATGTTCAACAAAAACCTTAAAGAAGGTATGGCTGGAGACAATGCTGGTATTCTTATTCGCGGTATCAAAAAAGAAGATGTTACTCGTGGACAAGTTTTAGCTAAAATTGGTTCTGTTACTCCACATTCCAACTTTGAATGTGAAGTTTATATCTTGAAAAAAGAAGAAGGCGGTCGTCACACTCCATTTTTTGCTGGATACAAACCACAATTTTACATTCGTACTACAGATGTAACTGGTGAATGTACACTACCAGCAGGAACTGAAATGGTTATGCCAGGTGATACAGTTAAATTAAATGTTAAACTAGTTACTCCTGTAGCTCTTGAAGACCAAACTCGTTTTGCTATCCGTGAAGGAGGCCGAACTGTCGGTGCTGGAGTCGTTACTAAAATTAATGCCTAACTAGTTTATAGTTTATAGTGATTAGTTTCTAGTTTAATTATTAGAACCTAAAAGCTAAAACCTAAAAGCTAAAACCTAACCTATGGCAACGAAACCAAAAGAAAAAACAAAAAAAGAAGATGTTGCAACAGCTCAGACCCGTCTTCGTATTCGTATTCGCGCTTATGAACATAGAGTTTTAGACCAGTCAGTCAAGCAAATCATCGATACTGCAGAGCGTTTTGACGCAAAAGTTATCGGTCCGATTCCGCTTCCAACTGAAATCAAGAAATATACAGTTAATAGAGCTTCGTTTGTGTACAAAAATGCACGCGAGCAATTTGAAATGAGAGTTCACAAGCGTGTCATTGATATTTTAGGTGCAAACCAAAAAACTATCGAAGCGCTTACAAATCTTTCCTTGCCATCGGGTGTCGATATCGATGTTAAAATGATGTAATAGTATACGCGTATGAAATTTATTCTAGGTAAAAAACGGGAGATGGTACAATATTACAGCCAAGATGGCATTATTCATCCTGCAACAATAGTTGACGCTGGTCCTATTACTGTCACCCAAATTAAAACCAAAACTTCCGATGGCTATGATGCCATTCAAGTAGGATATGGTATTAAAAAAGAAAGTCGCACAAAAAAACCACAAATGGGTCATTTTAAAAATCTTGGGCCATTTCAACATGTTGTTGAATTCGATGCACCAATAGATTCTGTAAATATTGGTGATACACTAAATGCTGGAAGTTTTATCCCAGGAGATACTGTAACAGTTACTGGTATTTCAAAAGGTAAAGGATTCCAAGGTGTTGTTAAAAGATATGGTTTCCACGGGGGACCAAGATCTCATGGACAAAAACATTCCGAGAGAGAACCAGGTTCAATTGGTGCAACTGGCCCACAAAGAGTTTTTAAAGGAACTCGTATGGGTGGAAGAATGGGACAAGATAGAATATACACTAAAAACTTAACAGTTTTAGCTGTGGATTCTGAAAATAGTATAATTCTTATCAAAGGTGCTCTTCCAGGTCGACGAGGTACATTATTAGAAATTGTAAGTAAATAATATGTTAGAAACAAAAGTATTTGCATCTGATGGTAGTATATCTCGTACCTTTAAAATTCCTAAAAGCATTTTTGATGTAAAATGGAATTCTGACATGGTAAACCAAGTTGTTCTTTCTATGGAATCAAACTTGCGTGCAGGAACAGCTCACACAAAAAACCGGGCTGAAGTTTCTGGAACTGGTAAAAAACCTTGGAAACAAAAGGGTACTGGTCGTGCTCGTCATGGTTCAAGACGCTCTCCAATTTGGGTAGGTGGTGGTATTGCTCATGGTCCACGAACTGATAAAGATTATAGTAAAACAATTACTAAATCTATGCGCCGTGGAGCATTAGTATCTTTACTGTCACAAAAATTTCGTAATGGTGAAATAATTTTTATTGAACCATTGGATATAAAAACTCCAAAGACAAAAGATGGTTTGGCAATTTTGAAAAATATTAGCAAAGCAGTTGATGCCCCAAGATTAGCAAACGGACGAAAACCTTATGCTGTACTTGCATTACCAGCTAAAAACAAAACATTACAAAAATCATTTAACAATTTACCCAGCGTAACTGTTGAAATGGTTCAAAATATCAGTGTTCTTGATATTATAAATCACAAATATTGTTTGTTTATAAATCCTGAAGAAGCATTGGAATTTTTGAAAGTTAAAAATACTAAAAAAGTATAAAATATATGACAAAGACAAAAACAAAATCTCCAAAAACAGGTGAAGTTAAAAAGCTTAACCTTTCCGTATCACCAAATATGCTTATTAAAAAGCCATTAGTCACCGAGAAATCAGCGAAAGCTAATGAAAAATATAATGTGTATACTTTTATTGTTCATAAAAATGCAAATAAAACCGAAATCGCAAAGGCAATAACATTTCTATATGATGTTACACCAGTTAAGGTTCGGATTTTAAATGTTAAACCAGAAATTATTACAAAACGAGGTAAATTGGGTACTGAAAAAGCCTATAAAAAAGCCATTGTAACAATTTCAAAAGGTCAAAGCATTTCTTTTGCTTAAGTAAATATAGAAAATCATGAAAACATATCACCCAAGTACACCGTCAAGAAGAAATACCGTTACGATTGAATATCGTAAAGTTTTAACTGGTGACAAGCCAGAAAAAAGTCTAACTCATGGTTTCAAAAGAAGCATGGGGCGCAATAACCAAGGCCGTATTACTGTTCAACACAAAGGCGGTGGTAATAAAAGACTTTACCGAGATATTGATTTTAAAATGAATAAAATGGATATTCCCGGAAAAATTACAACTATTGAATACGATCCAAATCGTAGTGCATTTATTGGTGTTGTAATTTATGCTGATGGAGAAAAACGATATATTGTTCTTCCTAAAACAGCCAAAGCCGGAGACAGTTTCTTAGTTTCTAAGACGGCTCCAATTGTTCCTGGGAATCGTACATTGCTTTCTCGAATTCCAGTTGGTACATATGTTCATAATGTAGAAGTCAAAGCCGGTGCTGGTGCAAAACTCGTTCGTTCTGCCGGAGCTTATGCTCAAATTGTAGCGAATGATGCTGGTTATACTTCTGTTAAAATGCCATCTAGTGAAATTCGTAAAATTGATGAAAATTCTTTTGCTACAATTGGTGAAGTTTCAAACTCGGATCATCATCTTGTAAAATATGGTAAAGCTGGGAAGAGTCGTTGGCGTGGTATTCGCCCAACTGTTCGTGGATCTGTTATGAACCCTGTTGACCACCCATACGGAGGTGGTGAAGGTAAACAAGGTCGCGGAACTCGTCGTCCAAAAACTCGTCATGGTAAAGTTACCGGCGGACGCAAAACTCGAACTCCTAAAAAATATTCAAACCATCTCGTTACCACTCGCCGAAAAGTTGGGAAGAAGCGCTAGATCACACACCTCACCCTTACATCCCAATCCTGATTCCTCAGAATCACCTACTGGGACAAAAGTAGAGAGGGAAGTCGCAAGAAAACAATATAGGTGCTCGCTTCGCTCGCACCACAAAAAAACATCCTTTCTATTGGGATGTTTTTTTGTTGACAAATATTATTTATATGATACAATGTCTTTAACTTAAAAAATAAAACTTAATATCTGAACATATGAAAAAAATAAAACTTACTAAAGAAACTCTATTAGAGTATCTCAAGTTAAAAGACATTAAAGAATTAACAGGGGAATTAGTCGCATGTCTTATTGGTAAAATAGTATCACGTAAAGATGAAGTTCTTACGATTAAAGAAATAGTATTAAATCGTTCCGAGGATAAGTCTATTTGGGGTATTTCATTTATTGGTGATACCCTAAAATTCGTTCTCGAATTTAAAGATCCCACTGGAAGTGGTATTTGGGGGGATGTAATTCTTTTTTTTAAAACAAATCAACAAAAAGCAACTGTTTTTTATTCGTATGCTGGTTCACCAGAGTATAGTCCTGGATCTTATTGGGTTCAATTAAAATATAATGGTGAGTTAAATGGAGATGTTATAGATGATCTTATGTTGAGAGCATATAAACATGGTAAAAAACAACATAATTCAAAAAATATAACGATAACAGGAATTTTAAAACATTAAAATACAAAATACATAGTATTTGTTTCCTATACCCATCCTTAACTGGATGGTTTTTTTGCGATTAAATGTGATTCCAATCTCCTTTATAAGGAGAGGTCTGCGATTTAGTCTCCCCCTGATAAGGGGGAGGTTGGAGGGGGTTTTGCTCTTGCATTTCTTCCTCACTTCTGCTAACATACACCTATCGTTCAAAGGAATAGATGCAGTCTCGTATCACAGCCAAAGAACACACAATGAGATAAACGCCAACAAAGGCATTTTTTCATTGTTTATAATAAGTTAAATCTTTTACAAGATCACTCGAGAATTATACAAAAATGACAAGATCACTTAAAAAAGGCCCTTATGTAGACGAGAGACTTCTTTCGAAAATTCTCGGTAAAAAACCATTAGAAACTGGTGTTATTAAGACATGGTCACGCGCATGTGTTATCTGTCCTGAAATGGTTGGTTTTACTTTTGGTGTACACAATGGAAAAATTCATATAGAAGTATTAGTAGAAGAAGATATGGTTGGCCATCGTCTTGGAGAATTTTCCCCAACTCGTAAATTCGTAGTTCACGGAGGTAAAATGCAAAAAGAAATTGAGCAAAAGAAAAAGCAATCCGAAATTGATGCTGCTAAATCTGCCAAAGCTTCAGTTACTGCAAAACCTGCAGCTAAAAAGAAATAATATATGAAAGCAAAACTCTCCAACTATCGCCAAAGCCCTCGTAAAGTCCGTTTAGTTACTGACCTTGTTAAAGGTAAAAAAGTTTCTGACGCTTTAACACAACTTTCTTTTCTTCCTAAAAGAGCTTCACTTCCTGTTCAAAAATTACTTCGCTCTGCCATTGCAAATGCAATAGTAGGTGGTAAAAAAGAAGAAGATTTATCTGTTTTTACAATTGAAGTTAACGAAGGTGCAACACTAAAGCGCATGCGTCCTCGAGCTCGAGGATCTGCATATCGTATTAACAAACGCACAAGTCATGTCAGCGTAACTTTGAAAGAAACTGAAGTTAAAGATAAAAGTAAAAAAGTCTCCAAAACAAATAAAGAGATTAAAGAAAAATAATATGTCTAAAACCGTACATCCATATGCTCATCGTCTTGTAGTCTTGCGTGATTGGAAATCTCGCTGGTTTGCTGAACCAAAAATTTATAAAGATTTTCTCAAAGGGGATGCACTACTTCGTAATTACTTAACAAAAAAACTTCGCGGTTCATATGTTGCTGGTGTGGAAATTGAACGAGGTCAAAAAGGTATGCGCATTATAATCAAAACTTCTCGCCCAGGTATGATCATTGGTCGCCAAGGTGAAGGTGCTACAAAGATGCGTGCAGACATTGTGAAATTCATGAAGCGTGCCGATATTTTTCCAAAGGAAGACATTCGTGTAGATATCCAAGAAATTACAAGTCCTGATGCTGATGCTGCAATTGTAGCCTACAGTATTGCCGAAGCCATGGAGCGCCGTATGCCGTTTCGCCGTATAATGAAATCAACCATTGAAAAAGTCATGGGCACTCGCGGTGTGCGCGGAGTCCGTATTTACCTTGGAGGACGCCTCGGAGGAGCTGAAATTGCCCGAACAGAAAATATGAAAAAGGGTAGTATCCCACTTCAAACTTTTCGTGCAGATGTTGATTTTGCTCGTGAGAAAGCTCATATGACATATGGTGATATCGGTATAAAGGTCTGGATTTATAAGGGTGAAGTCTTTAATCAAAAGACTGATACTACAATTAAGAAATAATTATGTTAGCACCCAAAAAAGTAAAACATCGTAAATGGCAAACAGGCCGCAAAAAATTGGACAACAAAGTCGACATTCGTGGCTCTGTTATGGCTTTTGGTTCATTTGGTATCAAAGCCACAACTCATGCTCGTGTTACTTCAAATCAAATTGAAGCCGCTCGTA
>Ga0155286_111_pt1 | contig 2449 bp, 2 predicted proteins | sample RifCSPhighO2_02_FD_106254 | JGI IMG/M metagenome (GOLD analysis project Ga0155286, IMG submission 106254) | Candidatus Nomurabacteria bacterium RIFCSPHIGHO2_02_FULL_33_12
TATTACACTTTCACAGACACTTACAATTCTTAAAGATGGTTTCGTAAAAATCGCAATCATTGCTGACCTTTCAGCAAGTTCAACTACTGGCGATACACATGCTATCTCTTTAGACACTGATGCTGGTGATGTTACAGCAAATGGTAAGACTACAGGTGCTACAATTTCAGTTACTCCTACTGGTGCAGGTCAAGTTATGACCGTTGATGCCGGTGGTGCGCTTACTGTTTCTGTAGACTCTTCTTCACCAAAAGCAAGGGTTGTTCTTGACGCTGGTCAAGCAGCTACTAATCCAGTTCTTGGTACATTCCGTTTAGCTGCTAACTCTGATGAAAGTCTTGAATTAGATAGCTTCAAGATTACTGATGATGGATCTGATAATGTTATTGAAACTTATTACTTCCAAGCTTACAATACAACCGGAACTACCGCTCTAGGTCCAGTTGTTGAGGTTCCAGGTGGAGCTACAGCAACAGCATATTGGTCTGATGGTGCAGTTACAATTCCAAAGAATAGTCATATTCTAATGAAGGTTTCTGGTAAAACAGCCAATGTAGATAGTTCAGCTGCTGCCAATGAAGGCACAGTTCAAGTAACTGTTGCTGCTGATAACACTGATGTTGTTACAACCGGTCTTGCTTCAGGAACTACTATTAATGGTGGTGGATCAACAAATTACGATGCAACTACTCACTTTGTCTTCCAGTCTTACCCAACATTTGAATGGGTAACAAATTCTTCCGCTACTGTCGGAACTATAACTGGTAACACTAACCAATTGTTAGGAAAACTTAAGATTACTGCAGTTGGAAATGAAGATGTTTCGTTCTTGTCTGGTTCAACAAGTGAAATTAGATTCCAAGCTACTTATGTTGGTGATGACACTGACACAGCTAGTGAAACTTTGACTTTCAAAGATGAACTTGGTACTACATTGGATGTTTCAACTGATGCAACAACTACTGCAGACTTCAATTCTGCAACAGCAAATAGTACATCTGAATTCGTTGTTGATTTCTCTACTACAGCACTTACAGTGCCAGCTGGTGGAGTCAAATACATATATGTCTATGGTATGACAGATGACTTTGAAGATAACGGCGACAGTATTCAATTATGGAATGATAATACTACTGCAGCTGATCTAAGTTGGGCAATTGATGGCACAGGAGACTTCGATGCGCAAGCAGATATCCTATGGCGTTCAGATTATATGGCTGATTCTTACAGTCAACTTTGGGTAAATCCTTCGTAATATTAATTATTATAGGATTTAGTTAAGTAAAAATAGTGTTTAGATGGTCGAATATTTATTCACTAACAAAAAAACCACCCTTTTGGGTGGTTTTTTTGTATTTACTTATAATTGTTAGTCTTGCATTAATTATTAGATTATATTATTATAATAAATATGTTAGAAAATATAAAGAAAAATAAGGTATTTATAGCCATAATTGTATTATTAGTCATAGTTCTTGTATATATTGGGTTTTTTCAGAATAAAAAGCCTTTAAATACTGCCCAAAATGGTTATTCTGTTGTTTATGTTACTACAGGAGAGGTTTATGTTGGTAAATTAAAGGTTTTTCCTAGTTTTAGAATGACTGATCCATATCTTTATCAAGTTACCAAAGATGCTATTGACCCTAATAAGACAAATTTACAAGTGCAACCACTTAAAGATGCTCCATGGGCCCCAAAGTATATAAATTTTAAAAGATCAAATATAGTTTTTTATGGACCATTGGAAGATTCAAGTAAAATAGCCGAAGCGTTAGCTGGTAAATAATTTTTTAAAAAACATCTCATTTATTGAGATGTTTTTTAAAATTTACTAAAACCTATAACCTTATCCCTTTAACCTAATACAAGTTATCCACAGGTTATTTAGTTTTTTTATATTTAATTTAAAATTAAAAGCGTATAATTAAAATACATTTGAATGTCGAATTATTCTTTTGTCTTTCTTGGATTATCTTTGTATGCATTATTAGTTAATCGAGGAATTATTATTAGTTTTTATTATTAATTTTATTAAATCATGAAAAGTTTATTTAAAAAATTAGGTTTAGGGCTTTTTGCTCTTGCATTGTCTTTGACTATGACAGGTACAGCAAGCGCAGCTCTTACTCTTGGTTCATTAACTATTGCTGGTGGTCAAAATGCAGCAACAGTAGCTGGTGACGCTGTATCAATAACTACTGGTGCTGGAACAGTAGGTTCTGGTATTGCAACAACTTCAGGTGGATCAGGTGCTGTTACTGTAGCTTCTGGTACAACTGTAACAGCCGGCACAACAGGTGCTCTTACATTAGCTTCAGGTGCTTCAGCAGCCGCTTCAGGTGCTGTAGGCTTAGCTTCAGGAACTGCAATTGAGGCTGCTTCTGGAGATGTCACAGTTGCTTCTGGTACAACTACAACTTCAGGTACTTCAGGTGCTTTAGTTCTT
>Ga0155286_101_pt1 | contig 1635 bp, 2 predicted proteins | sample RifCSPhighO2_02_FD_106254 | JGI IMG/M metagenome (GOLD analysis project Ga0155286, IMG submission 106254) | Candidatus Nomurabacteria bacterium RIFCSPHIGHO2_02_FULL_33_12
ATGAGGCACACAAAAGCGCACACGGGGAACCGTCGTTCGCACCATGCTTTGAAAGACATTAAAACTGTAACTGATAAAGAAACAGGATCTGTTCATTTGCGCCACCGTGTTGATATGAAAACCGGTATTTACAAAGGAAAAAAGGTCATTGATGTTTTAAAAAAGGTGGAGAAAAAGATAATGAAAAAGCGCAAAAAGTAATTTTTTGCGTTCTTTTTCTATTAGTTCATTGTAATAAATTATGGCAAACAGGCATTTATCAAGATCTATCGTGCTACAATCACTTTTCGAGTGGGATTTTCGTGGTCTTATAATTGAAGAAGTTCCATCTATTGTAAATCGTAATATTGTTGAATTTGCACCTGGGCATCCGGATGCGGATTTTGCGCGGACTTTATCAAAACTTATTTTATCCAAAAGATCTATATTGGATGATGTTATTGTCAAAGCCGCTCCCGAATGGCCAATAGAAAAAATAGGAATTATTGATCGTAATATTTTGCGTATTGGTTTAACTGAATTACTATTTGGTGATCGTGACAATGTACCACCCAAAGTTGCAATTAATGAATCAATTGAACTTGCAAAATCTTTTGGGTCTGATATGTCACCTAAATTTGTTAATGGAGTCTTGGGTGCAGTTTATAAAGAAATGGGCGAGCCTGGTAAAATGGATCATGGTAAAAATGCACACAGAATACAAGAGCGAAACAAAACACCAATTGTTGTTGACCCTGATACATTACCAATAGAGAAAAAGGCCGGAGCAGTAGTATATTCAATTTATAATGATATGGTTTATTTTGCACTTGTGCATGATATTTTTGGTTTTTGGACATTATCAAAGGGTGGGGTAGACGATATTGATGATGAACAGCAGGGTGCAATTCGCGAAATTAAAGAAGAACTTGGTATAGATATAACAATCCAACAAGAATTAGGACGGAATGAATATATTGCATCACACCCAATAAAGGGTAAAGTTAAAAAACAAGTAGTATATTTTCTCGGATATGCAGAATTTGCTGATTTACATTTAGAAAAGTCTGGGGGGCTTGATGGGGCACAATGGTTTCCACTTTCGAATATTCCAAGTTTAAATTTATACGAAAACATTATTCCTCTTTTGGCGCAGGCTACAGAAATAATAACAAATACAAAAAAATAGTATGGTGGATTTTACAAAATTTGAAAAATCAATTGGTGTTAGTTTTAAAAATAAAGATCTTCTAACCCAAGCATATGTACATCGTTCTTATTTGAATGAAAATACAAAACTGGGCATTGGTCACAATGAAAGACTTGAATTTTTAGGCGATGCAGTGATAGAGCTAATCGTTACAGACTTTTTATACAAAACATATCCGGATTGTGCCGAAGGCGAATTAACTGCGTACCGTAGCGCACTTGTTAATGCCAATATAATTGGAGAAGTTGCCACAAATCTTAAAATGAATGAATATTTGTTATTATCCAAAGGTGAAACTCGTGATATTGGTAAAGCCCGAACTTATATATTAGCAAATACTTTTGAAGCAGTTGTTGGTGCAATTTATGAAGACCAAGGCTATGAAAATGCGAAAGTTTTTGTGGAAAAGAATTTGTGTATCCATATAAATGAAATTGTAAAAAACA
>Ga0155286_108_pt2 | contig 1031 bp, 2 predicted proteins | sample RifCSPhighO2_02_FD_106254 | JGI IMG/M metagenome (GOLD analysis project Ga0155286, IMG submission 106254) | Candidatus Nomurabacteria bacterium RIFCSPHIGHO2_02_FULL_33_12
AGATTTTTATTGGTTCTTGTAACCAATGTACAACTATTCCATCCCAAGATGAAGAATCTATTTCTATTTGATTTTTAATCTGCAAAAAATCATTTATATCAAAAATAAAACATTCAATAAAAATTCCTTCGTCTTTTAAGAATACAGATTGCACCTTAAGACTATTTTCTTTAACAAGAACTAATACATCCATATCTGAATTCTCTGAATAAACATTTCCAGCTCTTGATCCATAAATACACATACCAAGAACTTCTTGTTTGTATTTATTCTTTAAAATATCAATGATTTTCTCCTGAAACATAGTTAAATTGTAGCACAAAGAGACTATATTAAACTTTCCTATGCTATACTTTAGTATATAGAAGATACTTTTAATTATAAAACATATGAAAATATTCAAAAAAGCAATAAAGTATAAAGGTGAAGAATTTGATGTTCATCATACAGATACGAATAATTTTGATGATTTGGAAGACAAATACATCTTAAAGACTCATGCTGTTTGTTTTTGGGATAAAAAAATGGTTTTAGTAAATCATTCTGAATGGAATGTTTGGAGTATACCGGGTGGGACAAGAGAATTAAATGAATCAGTTGAAGAAACCTTACACAGGGAAATCTTGGAAGAAACAAATTGTAAAATCATTGATCTTAAACCAACAAGTTATCAAAAAATAATAAGCTCAAAAGGTGAAATATACTATCGAGCGTATTATATCTGCAATGTAAAACCAGTTGATAAATTTATCAATGACCCTGCTGGTAGGATAAATAAAATAATATGGATAGACCCAAAAGATTTTGAAAAATATATAGAGAAAAAACCACATAGAGAAATAATAATAAAAAATGCTCTCAAATCATTAAATCTAACAGCTGTAACCTAAAACCTATCACCTGTAACCTTTCCTGTGATATAATAAACCTATGTATGTCTCACCAGAAGTATTAAAAAAATTTTTACTTGAATCAAACTTGGTTACAGCCAGTGATATTTCTCTTGCTGAAAAGCAAGCGGAAAAGACGGG